>Ga0179594_10000034_pt1 | contig 59288 bp, 55 predicted proteins | sample CZOMad1_1_08_16f_FD_148625 | JGI IMG/M metagenome (GOLD analysis project Ga0179594, IMG submission 148625) | Vadose zone soil fungal communities from Angelo Coast Range Reserve, California, USA - CZOMad1_1_08_16fungal (Illumina Assembly) | ecosystem: Environmental > Terrestrial > Soil > Vadose...
CTTTCAGAACGCATGTTTGTCAGTTACCCGAGAGCGCGGGCATCCTGCCCGCCTTCTTCTTCCAATACGCTTTCTTCTTAAAAACCATGCGGGCAGGATGCCCGCGCTCCCGGGAAACGCCTCTAAACGGAGAATAGGTCACCACTCAGTCTCGAACAATGAAAACAGGGCTGTTCATTATCGAACATACGGCGTGGTATTGTCTGGTGCAAGGCCCCGGCTGCTTTCGTAGAGTCGGTCAATATTACATCAGGAGGAAAACGATATGTGGTTAAGAACGGTTCTCAGTTTGGTTGTGATGGCGCTCGCAGCCGGCGCCGGCTTCGGTGTTTCGCCCGCACCCTTGCGAACGCTGGCCCAGGGCGGCGCTGAATCCAACGATGCGCTTTCCGGTGAATGGGAGGGCCGATTCGAGATCGGAGGAGGTTCCGCAATCGCGAGCTTCAAACTCAAGCTCGAGGGTGACAAGGTCACAGGCACAGTCGAATCCGCCCATACGGGCCCGGGCACAGTCAGCCAGGGATCGCTGGTGTCGAGCAAGGTGAACTTTACGCTCAATTTTGCGGCGCACGAATCGATTGTCGTCGAGGGTGTTTTGAAGGATGGACAACTGAGCGGCGAATTTCGCACGGCAGGAATGGTCGGCACGTGGACGGCCAAGCGAAAGAGCGGTTCGGTGGCGAGTATCGGAGGCGCCCCGGCGACTGCAACGACAACACCTCTTTCCGCAGAACTCATTGCCGGCGAATGGGAGGCCACCTTTGAGGCTCATGGCACCAAAGTCCCAGTCACGCTCAAATTCAAAGTCGATGCCGATCAAGTTAGCGGCACTTCGGATTCCGCTCACTTGGGAGCGGGCAAGATCAGCAAAGGCACATGGAAGCCTGACAAACTGAATTTCGTCATGGAAGGTGGTTTCGGATCGGTCACGATCAGCGGCGCGTTGAAGGAGGGAAAGCTCGTCGGTGAATTTGATATGGGCGCCATGCACGGAGCCTTCGAAGCGAAGAAGAAGTAGCGCGGCATCGCAGCGAGATCACTGGGACCGCGGCAGGCGGGGTCCCCGGCGGGGCAGCCCCGCTGGGGTGCTCATCCCGCCCGCAGTGAGCGCGACAGCGCGAACTGATCTTCCCGGATTTTCGGGTTACGTCTCGGGTTGAATGTACCCAGAGTCGGCGGGGGGGACCCCGCTCGCCCGCGGTCCCAGTGTTTGGTAGACGCACATTCACACAGGAGCAGTGATGGCGGCTCGCTGGGATTGAACTATTGGTCTGCTGCTTATCACGATCCAGTCGTCACCACATAGCCGCGGCGCGTGCGTACGTGCAGGCCTATGCGGCGCGGGACGACGTTGAGACGGCGATACTCATCTCTGGGCGCGGACGCGAGCGGCCGTTTCGGCTTGTAAGTGATCACGTACTGCGCCCCAATGTCGCGCGCCACCTCGCTGCCCTGCGCGATCATCTCGTCCTCGGAGGTCGGCACCAGCAGCCGGCCCCCTGTTTCCTGAACCAGTGAGGTAAACCGCTCTTCGCTTTTCAGCATCGCCTTCTTATATGCATTTCGCAAACGTCTCATCTGTGGGTCGAATCTGAATCCGAGGCTGGCGCCGCCCCGCATCCTCTTTTTGTCCTGATCCTCGCGGATCTTTTGCGCTTCACGATAACTGATCACGTGGACTGCTGCCTGGGATGCGATTAGCTCTTGAATCGCCAGGGTCAACGCGGCACTGGCGCTTTGCGCTTCGGGTCCGGCAGGATCGAGCGCTTTCATTAGCTCTCGATAGTCGGCCCAGGCTGGGACATCGACGCCATCGCCGACGATCACCACGTGCCGGTTGCCCACTGGTTGTCTCTGTAATTCCGCCGCTGCACGCGCCACGGCCGGCGCCAAACGCGTGCCCCTGCCTGAGTGAAGTTTGCCCGGGCGAAGCTCCGTTCCAACAGCTCGCGTTATGAGTGCCTTGTCAGTGGTCCAATCCTGCAGCAATTCCACCTTGCTGGTGAACTGATAGACAGCAATCTGATCACCGTCGCGTAAGTGAGAAACTATTTGCAGCGCGATATCGCGGGTCAGGTTCGTACGCATCGCCTGGTTAACGTCGCCGCTCGCGCAAAGCATCAGCAGGATGCTGGCCGGAATCCTTTGCACGCTTTTGACCTGCTGCGGCACTCCATCTTCCAACACCAGCAGATCATCCGCTGCCAGCGTCGGATCAAAGTGGCCATATTCGTCATACGCGAAAATGGGAATCCGTACTTCCTCAGTCAGGACACGAATCGTCTCCTGCAGCTCAGCGACTTTAGGGGTAGCTGTTGGCGACGGTGAGGGCGCAGGCAGTTGTGCCTGAGCGCAAATAGCACCTAAAGAGATCAGGACGCAAGCAATGATTCGTAACCCGCTCATAGTTTCAAGAAAACGTTTGGCTCGATCGAGCGATTCTGCCGCCCGGTCAGTGTGGCAAGGTTCGCCTTACCGCGAATAGCTGTTTTGAAGAACTAAGGCGTTGGAGGCGTTTCCTCAATGCCCATCAGTTCGACGATAAAGACCAAAGTCGCGTTGGCCGGAATTGGACCGCGCCCTTTTTCACCATAAGCGATTTGTGGCGGGATGATGAACGTCGCCTGATCGCCGACGTGGAGTTTAGCAATTCCTTCGTCCCAACCTTTGATCACCCGGCCCTTGCCCAGCTCGAACGCGTATGGCCGCCCGCGGTCGAGCGAGCTATCGAACTTGACGCCACTCGTCAAGAGGCCGGTGTAGTTGACGATCACCTTTTCCCCGATGAGCGGCTGCCGCCCTTCTCCCTTGTGAGTGATGATGTAACTGAGACCAGACGGCAGGGTTTTAATTAACGAAGCCGTGCTCGAAGCAACAGGCGTACGCTTGCGTGTAACTCGTCTGGTTGATTTCCTGTTAGCGGCCTGGTGTTTTGGCGTTGCAGTTTGCTTTTGAGCCGCGACGGGAAAAACGGTTGAGCCGAGTAAAGCCGCCGTCATTAGAATTGGGAAGAGCTTCATGATTTTCCTTCCATTCGATTGATGATCTCACTAACTTCCTGTGTTAGGTTTTCTTCGGTCTGAACCCGAGCATACTCAGATTCCAGGTCGTCAAACGAGGCAGAGAAATCCGTGATGGCCACCTGGATATTGAAGACGTCCGACTCTCTCAAGGCGACGGCCGGAGCCGCGACCGGAGTTAAGGCTTCATCGAGAGGAGAAATATCCTTCAAGGCCAGTACTGCTTGCCGCCCCACGAGCACATCATGCAATTGACGCATCGAGGCCTGGAGTTCAGTCAGCCGCTGAGACAGGTCGTCTATCTCAGGCACGCTTCCCAGAATCAGGCGTTGCTCATCCAGCTTCGCGTTAAGTTTGAGGGCGCTCGCCTGCGTTTCTTCGATAGTCTCAAGGTATGCGTTTATTTGCAGGAATGAAGATTTTTCGGCGTCGTAAACAAAAGGCGCGAGTTTGTTTTGCAGACGGACTGTTTCGATCTCGATTGATTTGGCGCTGTAGCGGGCGTGCTGTCGCTGGAGGGTTTGCATGCTGGCCTCAAGCGTTGCTCCCACCTTTTGCCAGCGCTCTTCAGTGTTTTGCCTGACGCGGTCCAACACCGCAATAACCTGCCGCTCGCGTAATAAGAGCTCGGCTATTCGTTTGCGGATAACGGATTCCTTGAACACCAGACTGTCTTGATCGGGAGAGGTTCGACTGGCGATCCGGAGTTCAGCGGCTCGGCGAGAACTGGCGGACCACTTAATAGTGAGGAACGTCGCTGCGGCTTTGACGACGAAGACGCCGACTATGCACACGGGCAACGCAAGACAAAAGGCTTCGGCAAGGCCAAAGCCAAAGGCTAAGCCAAACAACGGCGCCAGTACTGCGGCCACGACTGCCAATGTCATAAAGGTCGAGTAATCCCGATCACGTACTGCCAGGGACTCGAGCGGGCGCGACAATCCGCAGTTTTGGCAACGCGCATCGTCAGCCAGCACATGGAAACTGCAAATGACGCATTTGAAGTACTTCATACGCGATTCCACTAAGGCGGTTACCGATCAAGCCGGCGCGGGCGCGCCGGCGTACAGGCGCACTCCCCGTTTAGACAGCGGACTTGTCCGCCGTGCAGCAAGGGGCACAAGTGCCCTGTCTAAACGGGCAAATTTTCATCAGCAGTGTCCGACAAACTTCAGTTTGTCGTTGTCTCATTTTGTTGTTGTCTCATGAAGACTCTGCAGCGTCACTGCGAATGTTCCACGGCTTGTCTTACGCCCCAACTGATCGGCTCGCTGGACGACGACAAACTGAAGTTTGTCGGACTCAAGAGTGGGAAACAGTTGTTCCTGACTTATAATGCCGTAAACAGTTGAGCAACTTCGGCGCTCATGGCCTTCTTCACTCGAGATGTTAGGGGTTACTACGCTGATTGCTGACGACCCATACCAGTTGGTTCGGAACGCATTGGTCGCGCGCACCAGTACACGATGAAGATCCACGGAAAGTCAACCCGAGTTCGCGAACGGATCAAATTGCGTGTCGCCCTGGTCGTTCGCTATCAAGAGACGGCCGAGCACTGGTGGGAAGAAGAGACTCATCTGCGCGAGGTAACGCCGTTTGGCGCCGGCTTCGATCTACAGCGGCCTGTCGAACCGCTGCGGCTGGTGCACCTGACTATGCCATTGCCCAGGCAGTTTCGCTTCTTCGATCATTCCCTGACGCAATACCGCATCTGGGCCGTTGTTCGTTATGTTGATGCTAGCCCTCCCGATGAACAACGGGTCACAACCTTTTCCATCGGAGTCGCCTTTATCGGCAAAGAGGCGCCTGCCAGTTATCGCCTGGATCCGACAACGCTCTACGATTTGAAGCCGACGCTGGCGCGCGGTGGCGCCTGGATGGCCCGCGCGCAACCGAGGCGTTCCGGTAAATTCAAACGAGCTGAAGAGAAACGCTTTGCTCGTGCTTTCCAGGTGATGGTTGAGGCCTTTGATGAAACGGGACACGTGACCGCATGCGAGGTCGCTGAAACCAGGGACGTCAGCCGGCACGGCGCGGCGATTTACCCAACCAGTGACATTCCGGCGGGCCGTTTTGTCAGACTGAGCAGCGCGGCGTTTCGTGTGTCGATTCTGGCGGTCGTGCGCGGCAGCCGGATCGGGCAAGGCGGTCAACGCACGTTGCATCTCGAGTTCGTCGATGGCCGTTGGCCCGTTGAGGATCTGGAAAAAGAGTGAAGAGAAAGAGGTGTCTTAATTTGAAATTCTCTGCGCTCACCTCTGCGTGCTCTGCGACTCGGCGGTGAGCGTTTTCAACTGTTATTCACCGCAGAGCCGCGAAGGTCGCAGAAACTACGCAGAGAAAAACTGAAAGTAGGACACCACTGAGCAGGGACAGCCGCTCGGCTATTTGTTTCCGGCAAAAAATTCTTGGCCTGGTCTTCGCGATGCATGGTTTTTCCTCTCGAAAATCGTAACTAGCTGCGGTTACTTTCGACGCTGAGTTTACCCTGAACACCTGTGTGCCGAATAACTCATGGCCAGCGAGTTTGACTTTTCAGATGACACAATAATATTATTGTGTCACTGGAATCCACTGATAGAAGCAAAACTATCGCCAACTAGATCCAGCATTGTGTTGACAATCGAAGCGAAGGGGTACGAGCCCCTTCAAAAGACTTCCGCCGAGGCGTGGACCTGCTCTTCCAACGTGTTCGGCGTCATTAAAAGAGAGCCACCCCCGAAGGAGACGAACCATGGCGCCAGGCCTTTCAAATTCATGTCACGAGGAGATTAAACATGATCCCGGAATTCAACGGCGATGGATTGCTGCCAGAGGGAGTACACTCGGCAACTTGGGAGGAAGTGATTGAACGTTTTGGATCGAATGAGCAAAGGCTTCAACTACTAGATGGACTAACTGCGGCTTTGGATCTCTTGAGAGCAGCAGGCTGTCGTCGGGTCTTTATTAACGGCAGTTTTGTGACAGCCAAGCGCCGACCGAATGACATCGATGTTTGTTGGGACAGCAGCGGCGTTGATCCCGATGCTCTCGATCCCGTGTTCCTTGATTTTGCCAATGAGCGAGCTGCTCAGAAGGCTCGCTTTGGAGCAGAGTTCTTCCCGACCGAAATATATGAAAGCATCACTAAGAATACGTTCCTGGAATTCTTCCAGGTTGATAAGCAGACCGGCGCTGCAAAAGGTATTATTGAATTAGGCTTGGATGACGGATAAAGATGATTAAGAACGAACGACAATACCGGATCACAAAAGCGCAGGCCGCAAAGCTTGACGCCGGCTTGAAGACTTTCACGGCGCGGTCAACCAGCGACCGGACAACGCACCCACGTCTAATCAAGGCGCAGGCGGATGCGCTGCAAAGTCAACTCGAATCCTTACAGCGCGAACTGCGTGAATTTGAGGATCTAAAAGCCGGACATGTACCGAGGCCGGACCTCGGATACATTTCAGTCGTACCACGAGATCTGATTCGCGCGCGGATTGCGTCCGGTCTTAGCCAAAAGCAACTCGCTCAACGGCTGGGGATGCCAGAGCAACAGATCCAGCGCTACGAAGCAATCGAATATGAATCAGTAAGCTTCGCGCGCATTTCGGAGATCGCCGAAGCCTTGCAGGGAAAGAAGCGCACGCCAAAACGGAAACGTGCCTAAGATGCTAGCTCGAAATTCTCGCGATCGAGCCTACTCACTTCATCCGGTACTCAGCGCGCATGTAGCCAGCGCGAATTCTCTGCTCCACAAAATCTCAGAAATATCATCGTTGATTTTCAACAGGTGTAACCTGTCAACGACACAGGAATAATCGAGTCCCAACTGTCGCGCCTCTGCGAGGGCTTGTGTGTACCGCACATCGTCGAGTGAAAGCTGTTGCGGATTCCGGATGTCATAACTTGCATCTTGTCGGGCAAACAAACCCAAACCAACATGAGGAATGAACTCAATATCCGGTCGACGATAGGCGGCGAGGCACCCTGTGTATAACTCTCGATGCAGGCGGATCACATCGGCCGCACCTTGCTCCAGGATCAGAAACAACCAGTGATCCCATGACTTTTGCAAACCCTTCAGGCGAATAGGAAAGGCGTGCCAATCGCGCAAAACAGTTTCAATGTGATGGACAAGGTTTGACTCACCGGCTGTTTCCGGCACCAGAAAGACCAGGGTTAGGTGGGGCGCGATAAGGTCTACGTGCGGATCATACTGGCGCCGAAAATCATCGATACGTCTGGTGTCGATGTTTGGGTAATGTACGAGCGCGTAGAACATACATCGGAGCCGGGGAGCGCCGGAGCCGGGAGCGCGGGCATCCTGCCCGCCGTCTTCTTCAACATCAATTCGGTATCCTGCCCGTCTTCTTCTTCAACAGCAATGCGGGTAGGATGCCCGCGCTCCCGGGGTATGACCGCCTCTCGACGGTGATTAAGGTTTTTTCGATTTTTACCAGTTACCGATCGTGCGAGGTAGTAATCTAATTCACACCGTGGCTTTAGCCCGGCGCCAACCTCGAATACAACAGTCTAACCGTTTCAACGGTTTTTCGTCTTTCGCTGGCAACATCACGAGTTATCCAAAATCGTTGCAAACGGTTAGAGGAGAGTAAGATTTGTGCGGCCGACGGGCTAAAGCCGCGGTGTGAATTAGATTACCAGGAGGGTGGCCAGTGCGTGGCGAGTGCCCCAGTTTCGCAGAGATGGATCATCTTCAACGCGAAGTCTGGTCCACTTTCTTCGTGCCGGGCTTCGCTTTGCGGCTTTGCACTTTTGCGGGAACCTTCTTACCGGAAGTGACGACTGGTCCCTCAGCTTCTCCCTTACGCGCCGCGACCTCAGCCTGCAATTTTGGCGGTGCGATCAATCGCCAGGCTTCCCCCAGGTGCAAAGCCAGCTCTTCATCGCTGACTTTGGGAAGCTCGATACCTACCCAGCCGGCTGGACCAACATAAGGCGGCCGGTAGAACTTTTCCGGGCTTCTTTTGATTAGCATTCCCTGGATCCCAATTGCCGCCGGGATCGTTACCGCGATGTGCCCATCGTTGTGATGGTTGATCGAACACATCGCAAATACTTTCTTGCCGGCAAAAAATGTAGGTTCGCCGTGCGAGAGTTTTTCCCACGTACCAGGCAGCGAGAGACATATGCGTCGCACTCGTTCGACGTGTCACTGTTCCGTGTCGGGCTTTGGTTGTTTGGTCATTCGGTTCATGGTCTTACTCGTCTGAACAATATTCCAACAATCCTCGCGCGCTCTCATTGCTCAACTTTTTGAGCCAATCACCTGCCGGCAATTGTTCGCGCCGCAACTGCAGGCGAAAGACTGGCCGGAGCCGTCCGAGGAATAGTCACTGGTAATTTCCTCACCGACCTGAATGTCTCGGACGGCGACGTCACTGCAGTGTCTGACAGCCGTATTGTTGTTGCAGGAGTGGTTCACATACCGCTCAGGCGCTTGCAGGACAACAAACGTCTTCTCATCCAACGGGTGCAGATACTTTCGCTCCTCGGCTGGCAGGTTTGCGAGATCCGTCGAGTCAATTCTCTGGTCCAACTTCCATCGCAGTACGACATCCCCTGCTTTGAAGAAACGCCCTGCGTACAGCCCCTTGCCGTGAATCCGCGAACTGCGGATGTCTACGTCGTCGCCACCGTCGTTGATTGGCATTGCTTACTTCACCTTAAGCTGATCAAAGAGAAACGCCTGAACTGGCCCCTGCGCATGAACAAGCGCTTGCGTCTGAATTGGCCTTTGCGCACGAATCGAGTTCAATGACGTAAGTGTCGTCAGTCGGCGAGCTGCCGAGCTTGTGAAAGTAAACCTGTTGATAGAGATCACTCAGTTTTCAGATCAGATCAACCAAGTCTCGTTCAGTTTCAATTGCGTGCTCTATCTGCGCTCAGTAAACGGCGCGTCAAGGGGCAAGATTCTGTCGCTGCCACTCGAAGGATGCGGACGCGGACGTCACTCTCAGTTTGGAAGTACGTCAAATCGTGGATTAGAACGATTTGTGGACGGCGAATCCCCTCATTCTACTCATCACGAAATCGAGCGTGACGCAGTTTTTCAAGCTCGGCCTTCAATGGAGCCCAGTAATTGCGGTCGGCTCTTCGTTCCAGTATTTCTTCTTCTGACAACGCCACATTCAAATCCGTTTCAGCGGCGGCTGAGGCGTGTTTGAGCAGCGAGCGTTGATTGATTAGTTGCCGCCACATCGCCGGATGCGCAGCCGCAAGCTCGATCAAAAGTTCAGACGTTCGCAGCTCAAGAAACCAAAATCGCAGTTGTTGCCGCCCTGGCTTCGCGCGATGCTTGAAATAATCTGCTTCCACAAGTCGTCGAATCATCGGCCAATCCTTGTCGCGCTGAGTTTTCTTTGCCTTTACCAGATCGGGCAAAGACATTAACTCGTATCGGGTGCCGCCTTCAGCAGGCAGAGTTGAGCGTCGCGGCCAGAGCTTTGCGAAAGAATCCACGCCTCGCATCCGGGTCATGATATCAACGCGCATACCGGCGGCTTCAGGACTGTGACAGCGAAAGTGAATTGCATGACCCTTGCGCAAGTATTTCAATTCGAAGGGTGGGACAGCAATAACTTCGGCTTGCAGTTCGGCCAAAGCTGCTCGCAATCGGGAAAGATTTTCCGGGCTCGCGAGGATTGCCAGATCCGTATCGCGGCTAAACTCCGCCGCGCCGTATAAGACGCAGGCCTGACCGCCCATCAAGAGCGCGCGAACTCGGTGCGTCTGGATCGAAGAAAGGACTTTGTGTATCGGGTTCGGGATCAAGCGAGCCCCCCAGCGAAAGATATATTTCCCAAAGCTTCGCGGACTCTCGCCAGCGCTCCTGGGGCGTCAGCGAGTACCACTCGGCCAATTCTTCACCTACAAGTTGCTCGGCGGAGATCATTTTCGTATCGCTCGGTTTAGAGGATTTTGAGAATCCAACTCCGCAAGAGAAATTGCCTGAGTAGGATTGTCCTCAATCTCGGCATCACGTCGCAGCGCTTCGGCAACGCCTTCATCTTCGTTCGATAAGATCTCGGGCAAAGAGTCGAGGAGACTTGCCGCCAACGTCGCTCGTTCCTGCTCCGACAAGTCGAGCGCAAGTTTCTCTACTTCAATGATTGTGCTCATGAGCGAAGGATAACTCCATCGAAGGAAAGGAACAACGCTTCTTAAGGATATGAGCTCCGGCAGTGCGACGGACTTGGACTTCGTAGCTCAACGATGTAGCCGGACGACAGAAAATTAGTTCTCCAACCTTACCGTCTCATAGTGATCGATGATGTGTCTCTGCATGTACTTACCGTGGGATTCTGCGGTCATCAATCCGTTGTATTCATCCGGTGGAACGTCTTTGTAGCGATATTTTTCGCCGGTCCTAAACACAACGTCGAGGAGTTTATTCTTCGGATCGTAGCGAACTCTCCGAAGCATGCTCGAGTTAACGTTCTTGAATCTGATCGCTCCGCTCTCGTTAGTCTCATCGGACTTGCTGTTCGGAAGCGAATTGATAAGTTTCACGGCCAATTTTGCACGCTCATCTTCAGATAGCTCGAGCGCGAGGTTTTCAACTTCGGCAAAGCTGGCCATGCATCAAGGATAACTCTGCGAAGTCGAGTCGCCAAAGAATTGATTTCACGCCGGTCCAGAGAGTTACTCGAAAATCAAGCGGAGCGTGGCCGCTGGAAAAAGTCAAAGCAGAAGCCGAAAGATTGTTTCAACTGGCGCAAGGTGCTTACGTCCGCTCACCTCTTCCTCCCGAACCTGATCGAAAATCGCGCAGAGAAGTTATGCGTGAAAATAATTGCTGAGTATTACGGGTTGAATTAGAAAACAAATCATTTATCGCTCACGCTGTTTCCAACGCTCATATCCGTTTGCGAACCTCGGTTCATCAGGGAGCAAGCTCATCGCTTTTAAGTATGCCGCCTCAATTTCGCTGACAGGCCGGCGTTGCCACGTTAGCACTCGAGCTAGATCAAACCAACACCAAGCAGTACGAATGTCATTATCCGAAATTTGAATAGCAGACCGAAGTAACTCAGCGGCTTCATTTGCTAGGCGTCGGCGAGTCTCGCGCCCACGCGGTCTGGAAACACTCTGAAGTTGGGCCAACTTGATCTTGGTCTGCGCAAATTCGTGTAAAAGTTTAGGATCTTGCTTTTCGATGTTGTAAGCTTCTGCAAATAAGCGGTGCGCGCCTTGGAAATCTCCGCTTCGTTTCTTTAGCAGAGCCGCATTTAGAACTTCATCGTAACTAGGGTTTGGAGGCAATCGATCAAGAACTTGTTTTGCCTCTTCATTCTGATGTCTATCCAGTAGTAGCCTCGCCATTGTTAGGTAAGGTCGAGAGCTATCTGCTTTTTGCGGGTGGCTTTCGAATGCCTGAAGGGCTCTCCGCGCTCTTCCGATCTCTTCTAGTCCGAAGTAATACTCAATCAATTGGCTTACAACCGCCCCGGACGACGGTTGATTATTACGCGTTCGTTCGAGATGTGCCACTGCTTGAGAATTAGCACCAGTCGCCCACAAATGTGCTGCCTCTCGAAGGGCATGAAGTATCTGATAACGTGCATGAACTGGTAATACAACTCGAAAGTAGGTTCGCTGATCGTCAAATTCAAATCGAGGAGCCGGTGAGCCGTTCTCCTCCATCCTCCGTCGAATTTTCGGCACACCGGTTCCTCGACTCTCGCACAAACGCAATTCTTTTAAGAACTCACCGATGCGCCGGTTTCTGGCTGGCACGGGAGGCGGCGTCTGAGAGTCAGAAAAATGTTGCGGGTAAAGACCTGCGACAGGACCAGGGTAGCTCGTGATTTCGAGTCGGTCGGGATATAGATAGATCTTTATCGGCTCAGGGGGAGCTTCATAGCTGCGGTGGTAGACGGCGTTTACTATCGCTTCTTCGAGCGCTCCATAGGGGTAAGCGACCGTCCGCTGAACTTCAGCTTCCCTATCCGTCTTTTGTAGAAGACTTCCGCCAAAGCTTTCAAGATATTCTAAGGTACTCTTGATTTGAGTAGGAAGCGGACCACGAAAGACTCGCTCTTCGATCAAGTCACCACCGGCATCATCTCCAAACTGAACAATTTCAACTCGTGCACCCCTGAAAAACTGATCTGGATCTTCGTTGAAGAAAAGCAAAGCAACATTACGTGGAGTTGACTGGCCATTAACTGGCGCAAGCAATCTAAGTCGGCGATAAAGTTCTAAATCATCGATCTGCTGCGTGCCAACTACCAATTCTGACCGGACATCTGATAGGAATCGCTTAACTAAGATCGGTGAGATATCTTCGAGACGGCCGTTTATGCTTCTGCGATCGTCAAAGGGAATCTTAGCTGTCTGTTCCAGCAGCTGACGCAACAAATCGCCTTTGGCCTCACAAGTAACAGAACCTTCTCGAATGTAATAGGAGCCTTTGATTTCGTAAGGTCGATTGTCTCCTCCGGGAGCCCAGACGATTATTAGTCCTTTGTGGTCATATGTTGTTACGAATTGTAATGGCTGATATTTGGGGTTTATCCCATTGCACAGTTGAAACAAATCTCTGTTGAATGGCATCAATTCGAGATAGATCCAGTCCCCGAGGTGGAAGAATTGGGCGTCCGTGATTCTCCTCAACTCCTAACAGGCTGCTGAAAAACCAGGTGTATAGATCAAAGAATCGATACGATCCACGAAGTCACACGAAGGAACGCGAAATAACACTAAGAAAACCGCGTCGTTTTCGTGTGACTTCGTGCTGCTTCGTGTAATTTCGTGGATCGTAATCACTTTTTCAGCAGCCTGCTAAAACAATATATCCCCCATTTAGATTAAGAAGATCGTTTGCGAACGCAGCAATCGTTTCAACGATTCGCCCTTCAGTTACTTTGTTGAAATCCGCTTTGAATTCAACACGGTTGCCCTCAACCACTCTTAAATTCAACAAGTCATCAATATTGAATGGCGGATCTTGGTGGACTGTCATAGGCGCTCTTAACTGTGATAGTAAACCTCCGCGCCTTTCTCAACAAACTCGCGCGACTTCTCTTCCATTCCAAGAGTCAACGCCTCTTCTTCTTTCAATCCATGCGTCGCCGCGTACTCGCGCACGTCCTGGGTGATCTTCATCGAGCAGAAGTGCGGGCCGCACATGGAACAGAAGTGCGCGAGCTTGGCGCCTTCCTGCGGCAGGGTTTCGTCGTGGTATTCGCGCGCGACTTCGGGGTCGAGCGAGAGGTTGAATTGATCTTCCCAGCGGAATTCAAAGCGCGCCTTCGACAAGGCGTTGTCGCGATACTGCGCGCCGGGATGGCCCTTTGCCAGGTCAGCGGCGTGGGCGGCGATCTTGTAAGCGATCACGCCGTCCTTCACATCTTTCTTGTTCGGCAGCCCGAGGTGTTCTTTCGGTGTGACGTAGCAAAGCATCGCGGTGCCGTACCAGCCAATCATCGCCGCGCCGATTGCGGAAGTGATGTGATCGTAGCCGGGCGCGATGTCCGTGGTCAGTGGCCCAAGCGTGTAGAAAGGCGCCTCGCCGCAGGTCTCGAGTTGCCTGTCCATGTTTTCTTTGATCAGATGCATCGGCACATGACCGGGGCCTTCGATCATCACCTGGCAATCGTACTCCCAGGCGATCTGTGTCAGCTCGCCAAGCGTTTCGAGTTCGGCAAACTGGGCTTCGTCGTTCGCATCGGCGATCGAGCCTGGGCGCAGACCATCACCCAGCGAAAAAGAAACGTCGTAAGCAGCCATGATCTCACAGATCTCGCGAAAGCGCGTGTAGAGAAAACTTTCTTGGTGATGCGCCAGGCACCACTTTGCCATGATCGATCCGCCGCGGCTGACGATGCCGGTGGTGCGCCTTGCCGTCAGGGGAATGTAAGGGAGTCGCACGCCGGCGTGAATCGTGAAGTAGTCGACGCCCTGCTCGGCTTGCTCGATCAAAGTGTCGCGGAAGATTTCCCAGGTCAGTTCTTCGGCCTTGCCGCCGACTTTTTCCAGCGCTTGATAGATCGGCACGGTGCCAATGGGTACCGGGGAGTTGCGGATGATCCATTCGCGGGTCGCGTGAATGTTTTTGCCGGTGGAAAGATCCATCACGGTGTCCGCACCACACTTGATGGACCAGCGCATTTTTTCGACTTCGTCGTCAATCGAAGACAACACGGCGGAGTTGCCGATGTTGGCGTTGATCTTCACCAGGAAATTGCGGCCGATGATCATCGGCTCGGATTCCTGATGATTGATGTTAGCGGGAATGATGGCGCGGCCGCGAGCAACTTCGTCACGGACGAATTCGGGAGTGACGAATTCAGGGATTGAAGCGCCGAAGGATTGACCAGAGTGCTGGTGGAGCAGCGAATCCCTGGCTTCCCTGGGAGCGCGGGCATCCTGCCCGCTGTCTTCTTCATTAACAAAGCGGGCAAGATGCCCGCGCTCCCGGGTGCGCTCCCGGGTGTGCTCCCGGCCGAGGTTCTCGCGGATGGCGATGAACTCCATTTCGGGTGTGATGATGCCCTGGCGCGCGTAATGCATCTGCGTCACGCAAGCCCCTGGTTTGGCGCGCAGCGGTGTGCGGCGCAGCGCGGGAAAATCTTCCAGCCGGCCTTTTGCTTTCACACGCGCCTGGTTTGCCGCGTCAAACGTCAGGTAGCCATCATCTATCGGTTTCACATCACGGCCGTCGTACTCCTGAACATCGCCGCGCGACAGAATCCATTCACGACGCAATCCGCCCAGGCCGTCGCGCACGTCGCCGGAAACCGCCGGGTCACCCCATGGACCACTGGTGTCATAGACGCGAACGCTTTCGTTTCCTTCCAGCGTGCCGTCGAAGTTGCGCGTCGGATTCAAAGCGATTTCGCGGAACGGCACGCGCACGCCGGGTTGGCGGCCGGCGACGTAAATGCGGCTCGAGTTTGGTAGTTGGGCGGTGGTGTTGTCTTCCTTCTTTACGACTGCGCTCATGGTGTATTCCTTCCTTGATTTCTCGTTGTTGTTGGCGAAAGCGCTCGCTGCCATTTGGAGTGCGGTGGCAAGCAAAGTGCGACACCGCTTTTGATTCGAGAGTCCGACGAACTTCAGTTTGGCGTGAAGTCGGACGACACTCGAGTTGCAGCAACAAACTGAAGTTTGTCGGACATAAAGCGCCGTCAACGCTCCAGCACCCCACGCGGGCTGCCCGCGCGGGGACCCCGCTCCGCTCTGCCGGCGCACTCCAAAATGAAAAACCGCTCCATCGATCGAGAAGGATGGAACGGTCAAAAATGGCTGTTTCTCCCTTCGACGGTGCTAACCGTATCAGGTTCAAGGGGTCTCCTGAAGAATTCGAATTTCGGAATGCGAATTTCGAAATTTTCACCGGACTCTCAGCCTTGCGGCTCCCCCGAAAACTCTCAATTGCCGCTGAGTTTACTACATTACCGGTTGAATTGCTCGCGAGCGAAGATCAAGTTACCGATGCAGTTCGGTTTTCGGAGCGTTCTCATTCACACGTGGCTTCAGCCCGGTGGTCAGTAAGCGGCTTTAGAAATGGCGAACCGTTTTCAACGGTTTTCCCTGCTTGCGGCGGCAGGTAGCGTTGAAACGGCTAATCTAAAATCAAGAGCCTGCTAATCACCGGGCTGAAGCCACGGTGTGAATGAAAGACCAAACTGACGCGACGAAACGCCGGGCGACAAAAGCTGTTCGAACGACCCGGCCTTCTGCTATCATGCGCCACCGTAAGTACGTTTGGACCAGTCGCCTATTTCGAACCGGAGCATTTTGTCTGAATCCATCTGAGAGCTGAGCACAGTCATGAAACGCTATTCCTTCTTTCACGCGTTCGTGCTTTCGTTTTTCTCGAAATCGTTTTATCAGGACGTGGGTCAACAATGGCGCGGTACAGGTCTCGCCTTTTTGCTGGTGGCGCTGGTGCTGGTTTGGATTCCCACTACGATCAAGGTGCACTGGGGTCTGTCAAATTTTCTGGCGAAAGACGCCCCAAAGCTCACGAGTCAAATTCCCGCCATCACCATTTCGAACGGTAAGGTTTCGACGGACGTTCCCACGCCGTACTTCATTAACGAACCGGATAGCGGCAGCCCCCTGATCATCATCGACACCACGGGCAAGTATGAAAACCTCGACAACACCTCTGCGAAGATGTTGCTGACCAAAACAAAAATCATCTCGCGCGACAACTTTCAGACGAAGGTCTATGATCTGTCCGCCGTCCAGAGCTTTTACGTTGATCGCCCCAGGGTTGAAGGCTGGTTGTCTCTGGGCGGGCGTTGGTTTGCGCTGGTTCTTTATCCACTGGCGGTGATCTTTTCCTTCATCTTCCGGGGCATCCAGATCCTTATTTACGCCCTGGTCGGATTGCTCTTCACCAAGTTATTGAATGTAAATCTGAGCTATCAAACGCTGATGCGGCTGGCGGCCGTTTCGCTCACTCCCATCCTGGTGTTGGATCTGTTCCTGGAATTTGTCCCACTACGGATACCGCTCTGGTGGCTGCTTGGTATTTGTATTGCGCTCGCTTATCTGTTCCTCGCCGTCAAGTGGAACACCGATGCACAGTCTGTGTGGCCGGAACCGCCCATGACTCCTCCGCCCTACACCCCGAGCCCGCCTTTCCCGTGATGCTCTCTGGTTTCCGCTTAAAGGCGGTGCTGCGCCCGGGAGCGCGGGCATCCTACCCGCATTGGTATTGAAGAATACGGCGGGCAGGATGCTCGCGCTCCCGGCACTACGGCTTTCCTCACCGGCTAAACAAATCTCGATCTCTGCCGCTATAATTCGCTTGCTCTTGTAAACACACCTGGCTTTCCGGAGACAAACTGATGTCCCACCGTCGCGCGGTCGGATTCTTTCTGATCACAATTCTATTTTCGCAACCGTTGTTCGCCCAATCACGCGCCGGCGACGAAGAACTGCTCGCCGGCATTCGCAAAGAAGAGAAGGACAATTCCCAGATCTTGAAGACGATGCACATGCTCGCAGACGTGTATGGTCCACGCCTGACCGGATCGCCGAATCACAAACACGCGGCTGAGTGGGCGCTCGGACAGATGACCGCCTGGGGCTTGCAAAACGCGCATCTCGAGCCATGGAATTTCGGCCACGTAGGGTGGCTCAACGAACGATTGACCGCGCACATCATCTCGCCGGTCAAGGACCCAATGGTTTGCGAAGTGCTGGCGTGGACGCCGAGCACGCACGGTACTGTGCGGGCAAAGGCGTATCAAATGACCTTGCCGGAAAAACCTTCGCAGGAGCAGTTGGACGAATTCTTTGCCAAAGAGAAAGCGAACGTGCGCGGGCGCATCGTGCTGGTTGGTAAACACACCATCGTGCCGATCAACCTGACGCCGCCCGCGAAAAGGACGGACGATAAGGCAGCGGAAGAGCGCTTTGGCCTAAACGCGAAGCCATTTGTTTTTCCCACACCCACGCCTACGCCAACGCCGGCGCCAGGAGCGCCCAAGCCGCTCACAAACCGCCAGCTTGACGAGCAACTGGATATCTTTCTGAAAGCAAATGGCGCGCTCATTCGCGTCAACGATGCCGCCCGCGAATTTCGCCAGATCCGCGCCTTCAACAATCGCACTTTTGCCGTGGACCGGGTTCTACCGACTATTGTGATGAGCAACGAAGACTATGGCCGCATCACACGGATCCTTGCCGACGGCACCGACGTGGTGTTGGAGTTTCAGATCGTCAACCGCGTCTACCCCGAAGGCACCACTTCCTTCAATACCGTGGCCGAGATTCCGGGCACCGACAGAGCCGACGAAGTGATCATGTTGGGCGGTCACCTGGATTCATGGCACGCCGCCACTGGAGCGACTGACAACGCCATCGGCTGCGCCATCATGATGGAAGCCGCGCGCATTCTCTTAAAGCAGGGTGTGAAGCCGCGTCGGACGATTCGGGTGGCGCTTTGGAGTGGCGAAGAAGAAGGACTGCTCGGTTCGCAGGCGTATGTGAAGGAACACTTCGGTGCTTTTGAAGATCCCAAACCCGGCTACGAAAAGTTCGGCGGTTACTTCAATATTGATTCAGGCACCGGGCGCGTGCGCGGCGCCGGAATATTCGGCCCACCCGAAGTGGCTGAGATCATGCGCGAGATCCTCAAGCCCTTCAAGGACGACGGAGTGGTCGGAGCAGTGGCGTCAAAGAGTCGTAACCTGGGTGGCTCGGACAATACTTCTTTCAACAATGCCGGATTGCCCGGCATCGGCATGGGCCAGGATCCAATCGAGTACCAATCAAACACCTGGCACACGAACCTTGATACTTACGAACGCATTCTGGAAGACGACGTGAAGAAAGACGCGGTCGAAGTGGCGTGGTGCGTTTATCAATTGGCGATGCGCGATGGGCTGCTGCCGCGTTTCACGAAAGAGAACATGCCGCCCCGGCCGCCCGTTGAAGCCACGCCGGAGCGAACGCCGCGCCCTCGGCGGCCGTAAGGGCCGAAGACCAGGCGCTCTGACTGCCCCAACGGGGCTGCGTCCTCCAGCCCAGGGTTGCCGCTTCGGCTACCCCGGGAATATGGAAGAGAAAAATTCTCAACCGCAAAGCGGTTGGCGGCATTCCATTGAAGAGATCCGCAAAGCAGGCGCAACCGCGTTACGGTTGAAGGAATAATTCCTCCTTTTCCCAGGGTAGCCGAAGCGGCAACCCTGGGCTGGAGGACGCAGCCCCGTTGGGGCAGTCACCCCACTCAAGGCGTCTTTACTCCACTCACGAACCCTCGTAAGATGCCTGCCGCACACCTGCAATTCTTGAATCAAACCCGGAAGTTTCCCTGGAGGTCATCATGAACCGAGAACGTTTGTTCTTCATTGCCCGTCCGATGTTCGTGCTCGTCGTAGCCTGCGCGGCGCTGGTTGTTTTTGCGAGCCCCGGTCGTGTAGCGGCGCAACAGGGCGTCAGTGCGCAGGAGCGCAGTCATCCGAAGACTGCAACTGCCAAGGGGACCAAAGAGGCCAAAGATACGAAAGACGCAGCGGCCGATTCAGCCGCCGCGGCGGATAACGACTACTCACAACAGATCAAGAAATACACGACCGAAACCTACTTCCGCACTGAGCTGGTGGACCATCTGCCGATGTCCGACAAAGTGCCTTCACCCGACAAAGTGCTGGGCTATGTCGTGGGCACGCCGAACAAGCTGACTTACTCGAAGGATCTCTATCGATATTATCGCGAGCTGGCCAAGTCGACGCCGCGCGTGCGTGTCTTCAGTGCGCCTGAGAAATCAGAAGAAGGCAAAGCACAGATGCTCGTTGCGGTTGGTGACGAGAACTTTCTGGCCAAGCTCGATCATTACAAAGACATCACGGCTAAGCTGGCCGACCCGCGCCGGATTACGGAGCAGGAAGCAACTGCCCTGGTTGGCGAAGGCAAAGTTTTCTACTGGGCCTCGGGATCGATTCATTCGCCCGAAACCGGCTCGTGCGAAATGTTGATGGAACTCGCCTATCGGTTGGCCGTCGAAGAGAGTCCTTTCATTCAGGCGATTCGCAAGAATGTGATCGTCCTGATCACTCCCGTGCTGGAAGTCGATGGCCGCGACATGATGGTCGACACCTACAACTATCGCAAAGCAAACCCGGGCAAGAATGCGCCGGGACTGATTTTCTGGGGCAAGTACGTAGCGCACGACAACAATCGCGACGGTTTGGGAATGGCGCTGGCGCTGACACGCAATCAGATGAAGACCTTTCTGGATTATCATCCGGCCATCCTGCACGATCTGCACGAGTCGGTGCCGTTCCTTTACACCTCAACCGGGACTGGTCCATACAATGCCTGGCTCGATCCGATCACCATCGATGAGTGGCAGTTGCTTGCCTCTCACGAGATCGAAGAGATGACCAAGCGCGGCGTGCCTGGTGTCTGGACACACGGCTTTTATGATGGTTGGGCGCCGAACTATATGTTTTATGTCGCCAACGGCCACAACTCGATTGGGCGCTTTTACGAAACGTTCGGCAACGGCGGCGCGGATACTATGGACCGCACGGTGGCGACAGAATCACGACGCGACTGGTTCCGGCCCAATCCGCCGCAGCCGCGCGTGAAGTGGTCCATTCGCAACAACATCAACATGCAGCAGTCAGCGATCCTGCTGGCGATGAATTTTGTTTCGAACAATAAGGATCGTTTTCTGCAGAATTTCTATATCAAGAGCCGACGGTCGGTTGCCAAAGCGACGAATGAAGGTCCGTACGCGTACGTCATACCCGCGGATCAGTCGCGTCTGGTAGAAGCAGCCGATATGGTGAACCTGCTCAGACTGATGGGTGTTGAGGTGCACACGGCCGACAAAGAGATCGCGACGAAGGATCAAAAATTTCCCGCCGGCTCGTACGTAGTGCGCATGGACCAGCCTTACTCACGCATGGCGGACATGATGTTGGATACGCAGTACTACAACGTCACGGATCCGCGCCCATATGACGATACCGGTTGGACGCTGGGCGCCTTGCGCAACGTCAAAACAGTGCGCATATCCGATAAAGCTGACGAGGGTATTTTGAAAGCGCCGATGACTTTGTTGACGGCTGATGCGCGCGTTACGGGAAAGCTCAACGGCTCGGCGTCGACCGCCGGATACATCATCAATCACAACACAGAGAATACCCTGGCCACGCTGCGCTTCAGACTCAAGGATGTGAAGATCGAGGCTGCAGAGGATTCATTCAAGGCGTCGGACCGGCAGTTCAATGCGGGTTCGTTCATCATCAAGACCGAGGGGAACCCGGGCGATCTGCGTCAGCGTCTCGACACGGCCATACAGGAGTTGGGGCTCACTGCGCTGGCGGTGGACAAAGTGCCCGAGGTGAAAATGCACGAGTTGGCGGTGCCGCGTATCGCCATCCTGCACACTTGGACCAACACCCAGAACGACGGCTGGTACCGGATCGAGTTTGACAGGTTTCAGATTCCCTACAGCTACATCTCTGATCAGGTGGTGCGCAGCACGCCGAATCTGCGCGAGAAGTACGATGTGATTATCTTTCCGCCACTCGGCGGCACGGCGCAAACGATCATCAACGGCATCCCGATGCGCGGCGATCCAATCCCCTGGAAACAGTCTGCCGTGACGCCAAACATGGGACTCGCGCCGGATCAGACTGATGACATGCGCGGGGGAATGGGCCTGGCGGGCGTGATGAACCTGCAAAGATTTGTCCAGGATGGCGGCCTGTTTATGGTCATCGCGAACAATGCGCGCATCCCGATCGACTTTGGGTTGACGACCGGGGTTTCAATTCAGGAGCCGAGGCTGCTGCAGGCGCGCGGCTCGATTTACAACGCCCGCTTCAGCGATCGTAAGAGCCCGATTGCCTACGGTTATGACGAGACCTTGCCAATCTATTTCAATCAGGCGCCGCTGTTCCAGGTGACGGCCGGTGGCGGCGGATTTGGCGGTGGTGGCGGCGGTGGCGGTGGAGGTGAGGCATCGGGACGGCCTTCGGGGCGAGGCGGCCTGACCGATGCAGACATCGTGCAGGGAATGCCATTGGCCGCGCCCGCCCAGCGTCCGGCTGGACGTCCTGGTGAGGAACAGTTGACCGAAGAGCAACGTCTGCAACTTGGCCCATACTTCACGCCGGTTAATCAGCGGCCGCGCGTCGTGTTACGCTTTGTTGCCGAGGAAAAGAATCTGTTGGTGAGCGGGATGCTCGCCGGCGGATCAGAACTGGCAAATGCGCCGGCGGTGATCGATGTGCCAGTGGGCAAGGGACACGTCGTGATGTTCGCGAACAATCCGATGTGGCGTCATCAAACGCAGGGCAGCTTCTTTTTGATTTTCAACGCGGCGTTGAATTTTGATTCCCTGAACACCGAGCGCGCGGTGCAAGCGCCGGCGAGACCTCGATCGGAAGCCGGCGACGAGAACGATCAGCATTAAGGGGAAGAGACAAGTACGCGAATCGAGCGCAAATGAATTCGAGTGCAAATGAATTACTGCCCGTTTAGACCGGGCACTTGTGCCCCTGCCGCGTCGGCGGACAAGTCCGCTATCTAAACGGAAGCTTTTCAGTTGTTCTTTGCGTCGTTGCACCTTTGCACCTTTGCACCTTTGCACCTTTGCGCCTGTGCGGGAAATTTGTTTTGATGCTGTTGGGTGACATTCGCGCAAAGACGCAGAGACGCAAACGCGCCAAGACGCAAAGTGCAAAGCGACCGATACGTTCTTAGAGTCGAATTACCTGCATCTCTTTAACTCAGAAAGGAACACAAAAAATGGCAGTGGAAGTTGGACAACGTTTCGTAGACTTTAGTCTGCAGAATCAAAATGACAACACGATGACCCTCGGCGACTTTGCCGGCAAGTGGCTGGTTGTTTACGTCTATCCCAAGGACGATACGCCCGGCTGCACCATCCAGGGAAAATCCTTTACTGCGTCAAAGCAGGATTTCGATGATGCGAACATCGCGGTAGTGGGTGTCAGCGCCGACGACGTCGATTCTCACAAAGCTTTCTGCAACAAGTTCGGATTTACGATCGATCTCCTGGCCGATCCGAATCATGAACTATTGTCAGCCGCGGGCGTGGGCCAAAGCGAATACAAAGGCACGATGTACTGGAACCGCACTTCCTTTGTAATCGATCCGGCGGGCACGCTGCGAAAAGTTTATGAAAAAGTAAATCCCGAAGGACACGAGCAGGTGTTGCTGGACGACATCAAAGCGATGCAGGCGGACAGCTAGCGATTGTTGCCAATGGTCAGCCCGCATTATTCATGAAGGCATCTCGCCCAATTCGCAAAGTCCCCGGATGGAGGTCGCGGGCAACTGAAATAGCCACAAATTGTTACGGAACCGGAGCGGTAGCGACCGGATCCCACGCTCAACTGGCGAGGTGCGCAAAACAGAGTGACGATACGTGTGGCTGAATGCCGGCATCCGGTCGCTACCGCTCCCGGTTCTGTAACGGTGTGTTTCGACAGTCTGCGACATCGTCAAGACGCAGCACACCGATTTCAGCCAGTTGATAATATTCGTCCACGTTGAAATGCCTGCGGGGTATCTCAGCCTGGAGTTGTTCACTCATTTCCGCAGAAGTCTCAATCAAGCCGGATATCTTCACCTCCACTGCCGAGCATACTACCTTATTCCGCATCAATAAAACTCACGGCGGGTTTGCTCAGTGAGTCAGGGCCGAGGCCGGCGCTGTCACCTTGTCCACATCGAAGGCATATGCGGTTTGCTCGCTGCTGAGGACGAATAGTTTTTTCCCATCAAGACTGAAGCGAACGAGTGCGGCGGGACTTGAAAACGTCAGGCGGGCCTGGCTCTCGCCATTGGTCAGGTCATAGAAAGTGAGTTCACCAGGATAGTTCTCCACCACGATCTGATTTCTGGCGGGATTGAGCGCGGCGTTCGCGCCAAAGAAACGTTGGTGCAAAATGCCTTCCTTGATCCCATAGACCAGAACTCTATTATGCGAATCATGCAGCACCAGCCAGTTACCTTCTGAAAAGCCTGACTCGATGGCGAATGATCCTTTTCCAGTCTCGAGCAGCAGCGTACCGACAGGTTTGCCGGCAAAGGCGTCGACGACTTCCAGCAGGTAATCGTCGTCTTTGTTTCCCAGTTCTTTGGCGCGCGCCGCCAGCGCCGGGTCTTCTTTCAGTCTTGCTTTACCGACGTCGCTACCCAGCGTCCAATAGAGAATCAGCCTGCCTGAGAAGGTATCAAAAAAGAAGCGCGGTGCCTCTTTGGGAAATTCGCGTGACCAGACCAGCTTATCGTTAACCACACTTCGCAACTCGAAGCGCACTTCCCTCCTCAAGGGAGCTTCAGACGCAACATCGTCTGGTTCGGTTTTCTTATCAGTCTTGCTGTCTTCACTTTTCTTGGGCTCTTTCAAACCACGGCGAATCAGCAGAAAGCCTCCGTATTGCTTCGCGCCGGTTTCGGGGACTTCCCGGAAGGACCTCGCCTCGTTGGTCAGTGGGTTAAGCAGCGCCAGCATGTGCTTGACTGGATCCTGTTTGGGAAAATCGCCGATGCCGCCACCATCGTTGGCGACGATGGCGCCGCGGAATCCGCGCACAAACAACTTTCGTTCGCCCGAGCTCAAATTCCAGAGGGCGCCCCGAGTCTTGGTGGAAACCGCGAGCCACTGAAGATTATCTGAAAGGTCCGCTGCATAGGGTTGGCCGATATTGGCGACTGGAATATCAATCGTTCCGATCGGCTTCGAAACCAGAATTTTCTTATCATTGTCAACGCGAATCTCTGACAGCAACACGGTGCCGGTATCAGATTCGTAAACTATCAGGTTCTCCCAAACCGCGGCATCCAACTTGTTTGACGCGGAAATGATCGCACCGCGAGTGAGGTCATACAGTCCCATCCTGGCGTTCGCCAGCGGCTTGATGATTACATAATTCGGATTTGCTGTTTTGATCACCTCTTCGGCTCCAAAGGAAAACCGAGACAAACGCTTCCCGTCCGGAAAAGAAAAGAAGCCGGAGTCGTCGACCTTTGTCGCGCCCATGCCCAGAATCCTGTTCGAGTCCAGGAACAGGAAGGGTCTGCTGGTGAGCTTTTTCAGATCGTTGCCGGCTTTTACCGGTTTCATTGTGTTCAAGTCCAGGACCAGCAGAGTATCCTCAGACTGATCCGCAACCATGGCATCAATGCGAAATCGGAAGCGAAACTTGTTGCTGCGGGCCACCGCCAGAAAATGAGAGTCCGGCGAGAATTCGATATGAAAGAATCGCTTTCGCTGCGAGTCGGCGTCGCGGATCTCCGCGCCGATCCAGCCCAGAAACTCAAAGAAAGTAAGCCGGTAAAAGTCCTTCTTCTCGAAAATCCGCAGCCCGGTTTGCGTGTTGTGAATGTTTAGATTCAGGTCATAGTCAAAGCAGACAAGATAGTTGCCGTCCGGAGAGAATTTATGTTCCCAACAATCGTGGCGCACTACGAGTTCGCGAATCTGGACGGGTTTCTTTTCAGCCACGCTCCACTTTTCGTGTCGCAGATTCTCTGTGCCGAAGACCACAAACTTCCCGTCGGGCGTAAAGGCAGCCTCGTTCGCATCGGGCGCGGGTATTTGAAAAAGCACTGCCAATGGCTCGCGTTGAATGATGGTGATCGCGAAATCGTCCTGGGCCAGAAAATATTTGCCGTCGAGACTGAAGGCGAAATGCGAGATATCGCTTCTCAGTTTCGGCGATAGTGCCTTCTTCCAGATTAAGGCCGGCAGTTCTTCGGCTCGGTTTGTCTCGCGATAGGAGACGACGTCCGCCTGCCACTTGAGAAATTCCTGCGAGGCGCCGGCCTGACGATTCTCGCGGCATTGCCCGGGCAGTTGTTCACTGATCTTGATCATCTCGCGCAGACGCTTCTGTTCCGGCTGCGTCTTTCCGAAGATGTCAGAGAACCAACTGCCGGTCTTTCCCTTCGTTTCCACCAGCCGATCAAAAAAGCCGGCGAACGCGTTCGGGTCATAGCCTGCCGAGATCATCGCAAACAGTCCAATCCGATCAGCCTCCAATTGCTGGTCCGATTCTTCACCGGATCGGCGACCGATGTCTTTGGTTCTTCGTCTTTCAATCAGCAGGTTATATTTATCCGCGATATCTTTGCGGTCACCAACCTCGGTGACATTGAGGATCTTTTTCAGCATCTCCGAGAAATCGCTGGCGCCGTGTCGTACTACGGCGTGTCCTAACTCATGGGCCATGACGCCGGCCAGCTCATCCTCGTTGTTGGCAAAGCCGATTAGTTTCCGCGAAAGAAATATGTAGCCTCCGGGTACGTCGAAGGCATTCGCTTCCGGAATATCTATTATGAAGAAGTGGAAAGTGAGTCCGGTGCGCGGCAAATGCGTGATCAGCTTTTCGCCCAGGGCGCTGACATAGGCGACGAGTTGCGGATCCTTCACAAAGTGCATCTCGCCCGACATTCTCTGGTAAGTCAGGTCGCCCAACACCATCTCTTGCTCGGAAGAAAAGATATTGTAGATTTTGGCACTGGCCTTAATCGGTGGAGGCGAACACTCTTGCGCGCTGATCGCGGCCGGAAAGATCGTGACCCAGGCAATCAGGAAGATGTACCCGGTGATTAGCGTTCGCCGCATGCCGAACCTCCGCTACGTTGATACGTTGTTTCCAAAAAGGACAGAGCAGCCGGTTACCATTCTGCGAACAGGGAATCGGACTTAGAAAGCAGCCGGGCGACAGTGAGTCTAATCAGAACGTCTGAGTCTGTAAACCTGAATCAACGCCTGGGTAGGGGCCCAATTTGAATTCTCCGCGCGTGCTCAGCGTTCTCGGCGCCTCGGCGGTGAGTGTTTCCGATATTTTTCTCCACCGCAGAGCGCTGAGCGCGCAGAGTTTACGCAGAGAAACCAAACTGAGCCACTACACAACGCCTGGACCAGCCGCCGAGCTAGCCGCCAATGAAACTCATCGAGCGCGAAGGCGCAACGAAGCTGGGCTCGTTGATATAGTGGCGCGGCTCTTTCTTCATCACGACGCTGTGGATGTATTCGATGATTTCGGCGCGCGTGGCGCCAGTGCGAACCACGTCGCGCAATGAATGTTCGATGGTTGAGAAAAGACAAGTGCGAATCTGGCCGTCGGCAGTGAGACGAATGCGCGAGCAGGCGCCGCAAAAGGCTTCGGTGACTGGCGCTATGATGCCGATTTCACCGGCGGCGCCATCAGCAAAGCGATAACGTGAGGAAGTCTCCGAGCCACGCGGAACATCAACCGGCACTAAAGGAAATCGTTCGCTGATGCGCTCACGGATCTCGCGGCCCGAGACCACATCAGCGCGCGACCAATCGTGACCGGAATCCAGCGGCATGAATTCGATGAAGCGCATCTGCACATCGTGCTCGCGGGCAAAGGCGGCAAAATCGGCAACTTCGTCTTCATTGTGGCCACGCACGATGACGGCATTGATTTTGATCGGTTGGAGCCCTGCCTGCTTCGCGGCTTCGAGTCCCTCGAGCACTCGGTCAAGCACGTCGACCCCGGTCATCTGTTTGAACATGTCGCGCTTCAAACTGTCCAGGCTGATGGTGATGCGGTCCAGTCCGGCGGCCTTCAAACCTGCGGCCCGGCCCGGGAGGTAATAGCCGTTGGTGGTCAGGGCCAGATCCTGCAGTCCGACAAACTTTAGTTTGTCGTTGCCGGGGGGAGTTGTCATTTCTCGCGAATCAGCGACAAGTTCTGGCTGCTCGGCGGCTAGCTTCCGCGGCTCAGCGACAAACTGAAGTTTGTCGGACACCGGTGCGGCCATCGCCGCGGCCGGCAGCTTCAGTCTCGCCAACTTGCTGATGATCGTTTCGATGTCGCGGCGCATCATTGGCTCGCCGCCGGTCAGGCGAATCTTCTCGATTCCCAGTTCCACGAAGATCCCGCAAACGTATTCGATCTCTTCGTACGAGAGCATCTGCTCTTTCGGAGCAATCGGCGGCTCGCCGTGCGGCAGGCAGTAAAAACAGCGAAAATTACAGCGATCGGTCAGCGACACGCGCAGATCGCGAATCGCCCGGCCGTAGGAGTCTTTGAGACTAGCGGACATAGTCATGATGATACGCTGACGAGATTGCGGTTCCAAGTACGGATAATCCCCGTCCAAATTGCGATCCTAAGACCCACTGATATAGAGTCCATTTGTGCGCTTCAAGTTTGACAAGAAGAAGAGTGTAGCGCTGAAGAATAATCCCAAGCGCGGGATCGGTTTTGAAGAAGCCCAAGAAATATTCCAACATCCATACTATCTGGATCAGCGCAAGGATCGGCCTGACCAGTTTCGCGCCATTGGCTGGGTCGGTGGGCGTTTGTATTCGCTGATTCTTGAACTGAGGGAAGACAAAGTGGGAGAATACTATCACCTCGCAACCCTTTGGAAAGCTACCCGCGAGGAACAATTGCTTTATGAAGAGAATCTCTAAAACCAAACGATCATTAACCGCGGAATCAATTGCTCGGCTCGCAGATAATGGAGGTGATGTATCCTCCTACTTTACGAACAAAGGCAAGATGATGCCGCCTCTTGACGTGGGGATTGATCTCAACCAGGAGATGCTCGAAGAATTGAACCAGGCCGCGAGAAAACTCAAGATAACCAGGCAAGCCCTTATCAAGCGGTTCATCAGGCACGGGCTCGACCAATACCACAGTACACAGACGGTTCATAAAGCTGGCTGAAGAGGAACATTATCAAACAATTCGCTTCCAACGCTTGAAGGCTTCAACGTCGTCATTCGTCAACTCGAACCATTCGCCCTCACCGCGTTTATTGCCAAACCTTTTGTGCCAGTACGCCTCGACTCCAACAGGATCGTCTGTCTCGATACTGTGAATTGTCCTGGGTGCAACCGGAATCTTGATCGCTAACTCGCTGCCTCGGCGTCCCATGGAGTTTGTTCGTCCAATCTTGTAGTGTCGCCCGGATTTCATGAGGTACACGAATCCAGTTACAAGCTTTCGCTTATGCCTTATGTTTTCTTCCGGCTCGCTTGTGGGGGAAAGTTTGTGCTCTGCATAAAGAGCTAAGATGTCTTCAAAGCCGGGCCTGTCATGACAATACTTAGCAACTGCCTCGATCAGCTTTTCTTTTCCACCAAACCGATTGAATACCATGTGGCTTGGAAACAATTTGTCGCTCTTCCCTTTGCGCCGCACCTCTCCGTGCACAGGAAACCGATGCAACTCGCGGACTAGCCCGATGTACTTTTGAATTAATCCCTCATCATCTATTCGCACTTGGAGTTGGTTAGGCGTGTATCCGGCCTCATCTTGCGCTTCACTCCAACGCAGCCAAATATCAGGGTACCATTCCGACTGTTTGATTCCGGTTTCGCGCTCGAAAACCAGACGACCTGGAACCCTACCTCCGTTCGCGGTAGCAATGCGCTTTATTTCGCTAAGGATGTGACGTTTTTCGATCTTCACTTTGATGTTTCATCTTACGCTAAGACATCGTCTCAACGAGACTCATTGTCTACGGATTCAGGCTCCCAGCGCCGCTTTCATCATAAACACCGACGCCGGAAAACGCCTCTCCGTGCCCGGCAATTTCAGCGTGCGCTTGAGCACAAAATCAAACAGCAGCGGATTGTAGTCGTAGATTTCATTCAAGCCTTCGCGTTCCGCGGCGGTGAGGTATCCGGCTTTGACCAGCGACCTTGTGCGGATCAGAAGGTTGACCGCCGGCAAGGGATAGTCGCTGCCATTGATCAGACGTTCGTGCAAGTCCTCGCGCGTCATCACGGTTGTTAGTGGAAGGCCGATGCGGTTGTATTGCGTCATCGCCGAGATCTCGCCAAACACCAGACCTTGATAGCGCTTCTCTGACATCAGCCGCAGGAACAGATCGAAATTATCGACGCGCTTCCGGTCACGATTGTCCAGGTCGACGTTTGCGCCCAACCCGGCACAATGCGCGACGATCACTTTCAAGCCGTGGTCCAAAGCGCGCCGCAAAAGCAGAGGGTTGCCCAGTCGTTGATCTTCTGCGGCTTCGATGGCTTTCTCTTCCCCTCCATGACTGAGCAGAATCAGATCGAGCTCGTTCATCTTTTGATAGAAACGATCGCAAACGCTCGTCCGCAGGGTCGATGCCCATCGCGTTCGGCAACCACTTGACGATCCGCGCGCCGCGACTGGCCCAGCGCTCCAACTCTTCCAAAGCATCCGGCCGATAAGGACTCACCGAGATGTTGGGGATGAAGAGATCGGGATGCTCCGCAGCGAGAGCGAAAACATATTCGTTTGGCACATAGAACTCTGTCTTCTCGATATTCACTCGGCCATCGGGATGATAGTTTTTGTCGAAAGCCAGCAGCCGGTGTTTGCCGTGATGTTCGATATGGGTGACAAGGCGGGCGAGCCGGCTGGCCATTTGACTGTCACAATTCCTGACGTCGGTTACGCCGCCACTGCTGAGATAGACTTTGAACTTCAGCCGCTGAAACGGATGTGTCCAGGTGTGCATCTTAGGATTGACGAAAGCGTTGCTGTTTCCGGTGCCGATTCCGGCGATGTGTGTGATGATCTATCAACCGGGAGGGATCGATATTTTCAAACGCGCGCTTAACCAGATCCGAGGCCCTTGGGCGAAGACGGTCCCTGAGCTCTTCGGGTTGGTGGGTGAACGCGCCACCGATGTGGTGCAAGAGGCACACAGCTTCGGCTCCAGCAATGTTACCGGGTTGGTTTACGGAGCCGAATCATACGCTGCGCCCGGGTCCGTGCCAAGTGGCTCGCAAACGGTTTGCGCCGTAAGATGTACGCACTAGCCGGGGCCCGAATACAACGATGCGCATACTCTTAGTTGAAGACGAAGCAAAGGTTGCGAGTTTCATCAAGCGCGGCCTGGAACAAGCGCAGCACGTCGTGGACGTGGCCGCGACGATGAACGACGGCGATTACTTTGCATCAGTTCAAGACTACGATCTGTTGATTCTCGATTGCATGCTGCCCGACGGCGATGGGCGCAAACTCTGCAGGGACTTGCGCAGCCGTGGCTTGGGTGTACCGGTATTGCTCTTGACCGCCAAGAATTCTATCGAGGACAAAGTCAAAGGCCTGGACAGTGGCGCGGACGATTATCTCACCAAACCTTTCGACTTCAGCGAGCTGCTGGCGCGAGTGCGCGCCCTCGGGCGCCGGGCCGCCACACCACTGCTGAAAGAGCTGAACATCGCCGACCTGCGGATCGATCCGGGCACCCGAAAAGTCACGCGGGCCGGACAAACGATCCAGTTGACCCCCAAGGAATATCAACTCCTCGAGGTACTGATGCGCCACGCCGGGCAGGCGGTGACGCGCACGGAATTGCTCGAAAGTGTTTGGGAGTTGCACTTCGATCCCAGCAGCAACATTGTCGACGTCGTGATCAAGATCCTGCGTGACAAGATCGATCGCAAGTTTGCTCCGCGCTTGATCCAAACAGTGCGCGGCGTGGGATATATGATCACGACGGAAGCCGCCGAATCGCAGGATTAATAGCCTGCGGAGCAGGCGTCAGCATAAAGCCTGGGGCGTGAGCCCCAGGAACAAGTCAGGAAAGTATCCCAGCCCGCGGGAGCGGGCGACAGCCGGTACCGCGCATACCGTGTTATTTCGATTTGAGGAAGAACCATCCAACACTCTGCCGCCCGCTCCGCGGGCTACGGACCCAGATAGCTGCGAACCTGGGGTTTCGCTGGGCTTCACCCCAGGGCGGGGTCCCCGGCCGAGCATCTCGGCTGGGGTGCTAGACTTTATGCTTTCACCGGCTTCGCAGGTTAGGTGCTTTTCTTGATCGAACTCTGGAGAGACCACAATAGTCCTCTAAACATTTGGTCCTAACGAGACGCCCCATGGCGCTGTGAGAGCTCCTATAGTCAAATGGCACTCGCCTTTCGCACAAAACTAACGCTTTCGTATTCGCTCGTGCTTGCGGCATTGCTCGGCATCGCCGCGGCCGTTCTGATCGTCACTTTGCAAGGGATAGCCGGTCGCAAGCTGGACGCGACGCTTTGGGTGCTGGGCGCGACCGAGGCCGAAGGCATGGTGGCCGATCTGATTGATCGAAGCAGAAGCACACCCGACAATCAGACGGTCCACGATGTCGACTATCATCAGTTGCCCGGCTACAACGAGTTCCCCGTAGAGAAGTATGTGACAGTGTTGAAGGCGGACCACCAGGTGGCGGACTTCTCTTCAAACCTGACCACGTCCTTACCGGTGAATGACGAGTTGGTGACCGCGGCGCTCGCCGGGAAAGTCAGTTATGAAACCGCGGACGTCAAAGACGTAGGGTTGCTGCGGATGGTTTACATTCCCGTCGTGAGCCAGCCGCATGGTCCACCCCGAAGCCCGCAGCCTGAATCGTTCGTCGTCATTGCCGCGGTACCGACGGCGTTCGTGGGCGCGGATCTGGGATCGCTCTTCCGCCGCGCGGCTTTGATTATCATCATCGTCCTGGTGTTAGCGGCGATTAGTGGTTGGTTGCTGGCCAGGCGGGCCCTGCGCCCGGTATCGCAGACGGCGGATGCGGTCAAACGCATTGGCGATCGCAACCTGCACGAGCGTCTGCCGGAGCCGGGAACCCGGGATGAGATAGACCAACTAATCAAAGTCTTCAACGAACTGCTGGCGCGACTGGATCGAGCGTTTGATTTGCAACGCCGCTTTACTTCGGATGCTTCTCATGAAATCGGCACGCCGCTGACCGTGCTCAAGGGAAACACGGAAGTTGCTTTGCTCGAACTGCATTCGGCCGAAGACTACGAGGCGATTCTGCGCAGCAATCTCGAGGAGATTGAGCGGCTCTCAAAACTGATTTCCAATCTCCTGCTGTTGGCGCGCAGCGATGCGGGCGAGCCACAAATCACCCGCGACATCGTTAGTCTTAATGCTCAGGTTGCCGCTGTCTGCGCGCGTGTGGCGCCACTGGCCCAGGAGCGGCAAATAGAATTCGAATCAAAGGTCTCAACGCCGGCTTTCATTGAAGGCGATCCGGTTGCCTTGCAGCAGATTTTGTTCAATCTGATCACCAATGCCTTGCGCTATACACCCGCGGGTGGCCAGGTACGAATCGATGTCGGACGAGCTTCAGATAGTCAGGCAAAAGTTGAGATCAGCGATACCGGATTGGGCATTCCGCGGGACGAGCTGCCGCATATCTTCGATCGTTTCTACCGGGGAAAGAATGTGCGCTCGCGCGAGCCGGGCGGGTCGGGGTTGGGACTGGCGATCTGTCAAACACTGGCCCAGGCGCACGGCGGCCGGATTGATGTTGAGAGCCAGCCTGGCAAGGGATCACGCTTTACTCTGGTGCTGCCCGCTATTGATTTCGCGAAAGCGTAAACAGACCTCATTGTTTTCAGCCGGACGGGTGAGCGTTTCCCAGCAAGTACGCCCGCAGGGTAGTGGCTCATTTTGGATTTCCACCGGGGGGTAAATGGGATTTTTTTCAATGAAGAAATCCTAATCTCAACCTCATCAATTCCTCATCTTCGTTTGCTTAAGATGTCCGCGTTTTGATTCGCTCAATCGTTTCACGAGCAGTGCCGTTACTCGGTTGGGCATTGAGATGCAGGCGGCGTCAGCGTGGCAGCAGGAGCCTTTCGGGCATTTCCTGATGCTTGTCTTCAGGCATGCATTTTCTGCTTGAGATAACTCGCGCGTTGACGTAAACATTTCGACTTAGTTTGAAGTGTTCGGCCCGGACTCGATCGAAAATTGCGCGATGTCACGCTGGGGGGCTGCATCGTGTGAGCTGTGGACACTGGGGCGGTGCCCACAAACTTCGATGGTTTCCGGGCCGTGCCTGCTACAAATTGACTAGCATGGCCCGCCCGCAGGCGGTACTGAAAAATAGAGGCTCGCCCGAAACCGCAGACGATACTCACCGCCGGCGGTGCAAGCAAGCCGCGATAGTGACGGCGGAAACTACAAACCTCGATAACTGCATCATGGCCCAGGTAGTACCAAGCGAAACCGACCAGGAGCGAGCGGGCGGCAAGAAAAACGACGCCGCAATCGTCTTTGCCCGCGCTACCCGTCTTTATAGCGAGGGGCAGCTCGACCGGGCGATCGAACTATTCGACGAAGTGATCGCCATGTCCGGCCCGGAAGATCCGCAGCGCGACGTGGCCTGCGTGGCTGCGCATATCAGCCTCTACAAAATTCACCGTGCCCTCGCGCATGAACGCGAGGCTAATGAGCATTTCAACAAAGCCGTCAGTCTCGGCGCCAACGCGAGACGACTGCAAGAGTCCTAGACCCAAGCCCTGCCCAGGGAAAACCGATCACTCAGTTCCGTGATGGTGATGGCGCCGGTAGAGATCGGCCAAGCCCACTGTCATACCGGCAAAGACTCCCACCGCCGGCGCATCATGGGTCAGTCCACCACGTGCTCCGCCATCGAGCACGAGTCGTTGATTCAGCTTGTAGGTTACGGCGGCGAGCAGCGAGAGCGATCCAGGCTGTTCATCGTTGCGACCCATACCGCTGATCTCTCCCTGGATTCCCAAACGCCTGGTGAGGTCGTGCGAGACGGCCAGTGCGGCCTGCCCGCTCGACGCATGCCCTCTATCGGACGTGCGCCCGGCCAGCAGCCAACTGGCGTTAAAATCAATCGTGGTCTTGCCGATGCTCTTGCTCAACAGCGCGATGAAATCGTGATCGACGCGGCCGGTCCCCAGACCCTTTGCGCTGCTCGCCGTCGGCAACTTGATGTAGTAAGCCAGAGCAAAGCCGGGCTGTTTTTTCTGCTCGTGCTGCAAGACAAACTGAATGCCGAGCTGCGAGTCGCCGGCGCCTGTCGTTCGTACGCCGCCACTGTTTTGCGAGAGCGGGTTGTCGCCATCGAACTCCAGCAGCACTCGGCGGCTGACAGCGAAACGCAGGGCCAGGGGGAAATCCTGCGCGGAGCTGAAACCTGGTGCGTTGAAGTTTCCATTGAAGCCAAACTCGAGTTGCAGCACGCCGGGTCTTTGAAACTCCGCGGGGTTCGAAACCGTGGGCCGCGCGGGAACGATGAAGTCAGGCTCGTCGGGCGGAGTTGAGTCTTGTGCCGAAGCGACTAAAGCACTCGCGACCATCAACAACAGCAGCAAGCCAGCGCGAATTAGACTAGTGTTCATTGGTTTTGTTTCTAAGCCGGAACGATCTCCGAAACATCAATACAGGCGACGAAAAGCGCAAAATATGGAGCGCGGCGGCAGCGACGCCGCTTTGGATCGGCTCTTGTTTCCCACGTTATTCTGGACGTATCGGTTCGCGTCGCTGCCGCCGCACTCCAAAAAGTTAGTCTTACGAACCCTGCTAAGACTTCAGGATTCTCGCCGCGTTCTCGGCGCGAATCTTGTTTTTGTCCGCCTCGGAAATTGAGAGCGAGGAGATACTCGACTTCATCAGCTCAAGGCTGCCAATCTGATGCGGATAGTCGCTGCCGGCCACAATGCGATCGACTCCGGCAAAGGCGATCGCCATGGTAAGCGCGTTCGGATCAAAGTTAACCGAGTCGTAGTAAAAGTCTTTCAGGTACTCACTGGGCGGCCGATCAATGTTGGCGCGGCATTCTTTGAAGGCGCGATAGCCGCGGTCCCAACGCTCAGCCAGATATGGCACGGCGCCGCCCAAATGCCCAAGCACCCAGGTGATGCGCGGAAATCTATGGGCCACGCCGCTGAAGACGAGTTTGCCCGCCGCCAACGTCGTGTCCAACATGAAGCCGACCAGCGGCATCAGCCAGTAATCGGTCATCGCCTCGACACCAACCGGGTGGGTCGGATGGATGAATAACACCGCGCCCAGATCGTTCGCCTTCTCCCACAACGACCAGAAGCGTTTGTCGTCCAGTCCTACGCCGTTGACGTTGCTGAATAACATCACACCGCGAAAACCGAGCTTTGTGATTACGCGTTCGAGTTCCTTGACTGAGCCGGCTGGATCGCACAGCGGCAAGGTCGCCAGGGCTCCGAAGCGTTCGCCGCGTGTGGCCACGACTTCGGCAAAGGCGTCGTTAACCATCTCGGCCAAAGCGACGGCGCGTTCGGGAGTCTCGACGTGTGTGCCCGGCGTCGTCAGCGTCAGGATTTGTTTGTCGATGCCGGTTTCTTCCAGGACATGTTGCCGGTACTCGATGTCGCGGTGACCGCGCACGACGATGTTGTAGTCTCCGGGATAATGCAGCAGCGGATTGCCCTCGTCGTCAAAGGTTACCCTGACGTTGGATGGGCCCTGCTGCAGCGCCTTGAGATATGCAGGCGGATAGTAGTGATTATGAAAGTCGATGATCATGGATCAGGGGCTCCTTAAGTTTGGTTTCAGTCACACCGAGGCTTTAGCCCGGTGATACGAATCGCTCATCATGAAACGGTTCTACATTTCTAATCGCGGTCTTGCACCGGGCTAAAGCCTCGGTGTGAATGAGAAGCCACTAATCCAAATCGCACACTACTGCTCCGCGGGCTGAGGAAAGACGAAGCTCACAATACTGTCGCTCTGCTCGCCCAAAAATGATACACCGGCCAGCCTATGGCCACTATGCCCAGCCCGATGATGCTGTCGCGCGGAGCCGAGACGATCTGATTCGCCACGATGAAGAATGCGACCAGAACAAAAACAGCCGGCAGCAGCGGGTAACCCCAGACGCGGACTGCGGGCGCATAGTCCGTACGTCGCCGCAACACGAACAGACCAGCAACCATCAAGCCGAAGAAGATCCATTCGGTGTAGATGACACGTGTGAAGATCGCGCGATAGGTACCGGTGGCAACCAACACCGACGCCCAGACACCCTGTAACACGATGGCCCGGTGCGGCGTCTGAAAGCGCGGATGCACAGCCGCCGCCCAGCGGAACAGCAACCCGTCGCGCGCCATGGCAAAGTACACACGCGGACCGACGAGGATGACGCCGCTCACGGCGCCGAAGGTCGAGAAGATCACCACAGCCGAAATCGTCGCGCCGCCGCGGCGGCCTATCACCGCTTCGGCAGCATCGGCGGCCACCCTGGTCGAGGACGCGACTCTCTCGAGCGGCAACGAATAGAAATACGCTGCGTTGAGCGCGAGGTAGCAGGCGGTCACAGTCAGTACACCGATTACTAAGGCGAGCGGAATCGTACGCTGAGGATTACGCGTCTCCTCGGCGGTGTAAGTCACCATGTGCCAGCCGCCAAAGGCGAAAAGCCCTGCGCCGATGGCCAGCGCCAGGTTGCCAATAGAGATCCCCTGGCCGGCAACCAACTGATTTGTGGCTGTACCCGGTGAACCTAACGCAACAACCAGCACGAGGATCGCCACAATCGCGATCACTTTGCCAATCGTGAAAATTGTTTGCAGCGTGCTTCCTTGTTTCACTCCCAGATAGTTAACGCCCGAGAGCAACAGAATCGCTGCGATTGCCACCAGCCGGGTACCGGTGTCGCCCAAAGGAATGAAGTATCCGACATAGCGCGCGAAGACCACGGCGATGGCCGCAATGATCCCGGAGTGCATACTCCAGAACATGGCCCAGCCCCAGAGAAAGCCAACCGCCGGCGAGTACGTCTCTTTGAGAAAGACGTAAACGCCGCCTGCATGAGGAAACGCGGAAGCCAATTCGGCGCAGCAGAGCGCTCCGAAAAATGTCAGTAGACCGGCGGCGATCCAAACGACAAAGACCGCCGGTATCCAGGGCACCAGCCGCGCGATCTCTGCGGGCTGCACAAAAATCGACGCGCCGATGATGATGCCAACCACCATCGCCGTCGCCTCAATGAGACCCATCGAGCGTTTGAGTTCTGTCACCGGCGCCTTCCAGTAGATCGCGACCGTTTAGACTGGGCACTTGTGCCCTCGCTGCCCTGGCGGACAAGTCCGCTGTCTAAACGGGATTGTTTGCCGGAGCCTACTTCCGCGGCTGTAGTGGTTTGATTATCTGCGTGATTACGTCGGGCTGTGATGAATCTCTTTCGAGATGCGGAAAGCGCTCGCCATCGTGATAGTTAATCGAGTAGGTCTGCAACGATCCGCCATTCTGAGCCAGTAACTCGATTGGGGCGGCTGAACCCTTTGCGTTGCGAATGGCTTCGCGCAATGCTTCAAGCGAATATGCGCGACCATTGACGCCGACGAGTTTCATCCCTGGTCCCAGACCCGCCGCGTACCCGGTCGTGCCGGGAATCGCGTCTCCAATCACGCCCTCTTCGTTCACCTTGATCCCGATCGAATAACTCAGGTCGGCGCCCTTGTTCGCCTCTTCGAGCGCTTTCTGGTAATCGCTCTGTACGTCACTGAAAACCAATCGCCAACCACCGTTGGTAATGCCCCCGAGCGGCGCGTGCGGCTCAGTCGAGTTCAGACGCGTGTTGAAGAAAGTGCGCCAGTCGTACGGCGTGACGTCATTCATCGTGTTAACCACATCGTCGAACGTATAGGGTTTGACCATCGGCGGGCCGCTTGGGCTCCCGTGAAAGCGACGGCAAAAATCATCCAGCGAGCGCGCGCCTTTCGTGCGGTCGCGAATGATGGTGTCGGCTTCGAGCCAGATCAGTTCGCCTTCATCATAAAAATCCACCCCGCGGCGCCAGGAGCTCCAGGAACCCGCGGCGTTGTAAAGCAGTTGAGCAGCCACCGTCGTGTCGATCAAGGGACGCCAGGTGCGGCCGGGAAAACTGTTGAGATAGGCTGCGATCACGGCCAGATGCTCTCGCTGATCTTCCGCCGAGCGCAGTCCACTGCGAGCAGCCAGAATGCTGCCCAGGTATTCGGTCAAACCTTCATAGACCCACAGCAGTTCACCTTTCATCGGCTGTTGATAATCGGTCGTCGCCAGACCTGCGGGCCGGCGGTATTTGCCGTTCCACGAATGCACGAACTCATGCGATAGCAGATCGGCGCTCGCTTTACGCAGGCCTTCATCCAGCAGTGTGCGTTCCGCCACGCGGTCGTCGCTCGACTCGTGGTGTTCCAAGCCAAAGTGAGCAACGTTATCGCTGAGAGTATAGAGAAAGTGATAGTGCTCGTAATGATGCCCACCGAAGAGTTTGTTCGCTTCGATCACCAGTTGCGTGTAGTTGGCGATCTGTTCCGGGTTCATCTGCAAAGCCGCTTCGCTGTCGCTGACCATGTCGATCTGAAACGAAGGGGCGGCGTTTTCTGTGAGCTTAACGGTGCGAAAATGAGCTCCGGTAATCACCGGCGAGTCGATCAGGGTGGTGAGCGAGACGGGTTTGAAGTGAATCGATTCCGGCTCCGAACCCAGAGAGGTTGGGACCACGGGCAACGCCGTCCCGAGCTTCCAGCCTGCAGGCAGTCGCAGGGAAGCGCTGTAGGTCAGATCGTCGGACCCGTAACCTTCAGGGTAAAGCAGCACTGTATTCCAGCTCAGCACCGCGAGATTTGCATCCGCGGAAGCGGCGGAGGTGAAACCGTCTGTGCTTGCCGGCAGGAGAAAATCAAGCATCACGTTCAATTCGCCGGCCCCGGATGGCACTTCGAGATGAAACGCGTACATGTCGACATCGTCGCGCCTCCAGGCCACAGCCTTGCCCGCGGCTGTAAGCTTTAAGCCAACGAGATCGGTGATTGGTCCGGTTGGTCCATGCTCGCCCGGTATCCACTTCGGATAGAACAATGTCAGGCGGCCAGGCTTAACGGGAATCGTCAGCCGTGCATGCAGGATCCTACGCGGCGCTTCCCTCGCGTCCAGTGAGATCGTAATCGGCGCCAGAGGCGCTGGCTTTGGGCGCAACGCGGAGGCGGGAACTCCCGATCGAAGCGGCGTCGATCTGCTCACTTGCGCCTGTGCATGCGTGACCGGCGCTGCGGAATGAGGGGCCACAATGAGTGTGGAGAAACTCGTAACCAGCACCAATCCTTTTAGAAAGATTTTCATTAGTAATCCTCTCCTGGAGATAATTGTGGGCGCGTTGGGCTGGGGGGACTGTAACTCGCACTCCGGTCGCTGATGATTCTAGCCCGGCAATTGAAGAAGGGGAAAGGCGAATGCTACTTAGTGACGAAGGTGCGCTGGGAAACGCAAACGGGGCAGTAGCCCGACTGTTAAGGAGGGCTGATGTGCACGCAGTCGGAGCGCTCCTTAACAGGATTGTTGCCTTTGCCAGAAGTCTGTGCGCCCAAGAAAGCCCTTGCTAACGCGCGGGCTTCTGCTTGGAATCGCCCCCAAGCAGAAGCCCGACCGTGAGGGAGGGCTCTTAGAAGCGGCAACACAGAATTGCACAGCAACACAGAATTGCACCGCTACCCAACCATTTCGTTTACTTGCCCACGCCGCAAATCTCATATAAGCTTCGCGCCACAGTTGAACACCTAAATAGCGGCTAACCAGGGCGAGCTCGTTCGAGATCGCGATAGAGTTAACTCCATTTACTTGCTCTCGCTGGATCCGTCCCTCAACATTTTGAACCGCGGGTGCAGTTCGGAAATCGACTTCTGTGAACAAGGGGTTGACTGAGTTTCTCTTTTCACCTGTCCGGGTGAAATGCCTGGAGCCTATTGATGGCGCATTTCAATAGAAACATTCAAAGCCTGAGCGCGAGGCACATTGCCAAACGTCTGTCATCGTTCGCCGGATTGTGCGCAATCGCGCTGCTGCAAATCATGTGGCTTCCTGGTGTGGCCGGGGCCCAGGGAGTGATTGGTAGTATCAAGGGAACTGTCAGCGCCACAACCAACGACCCGGCGGCTCGGCCAGTCCCACTAGCCAACGCCAACGTCTCGCTCTCTAATGCGGATCTGAAGAGCGCCCCGGTCAAATCTCAAACAGACGAGTCCGGCAGTTTTGCCTTTCTGGGTTTGGCCGGCGGCAACTACACGCTTACTGCCGAGGCCGAAGGAATGCCGACTGTGAAACGCGAGATTCATCTGGGCCAGGGAGCGGCGCTCATCGTGGATGTGGTCCTCACCGCGAGCGTTTCCGAGTCGGTCGTCGTGCACGATGAGGAAGGTCTGCTCAGCACCTCGGAATCGACGACTTCAAATACGGTGCGAGCCGAGCGACTGGAAGAACTTCCGCTGCGAGCCGAGAATTTCCAAAGTGCTTTGCCGCTGACACCGGGAGTGGTGCGGGGTCTTGATGGAGCCAATCACGTCAAGGGAACCCGCGGCGGGCAAAACGCTTATACGGTTAACGGCGTGGATGTAACCGATCCCGTCAACGGTAATTTGGCTTTCGATCTTCCGATCGAAGCGGCGGCCAGCGTGCGCATTGAAGAGAATCCTTTCTCGGCTGAATTTGGCCGCTTTGCCGGCGGCGCCACCAACCTCGAAACCAAGAGCGGTGGAGACAAATTCAAGATCGGCGCCTCGCGGTTTATCCCGACGTTTCGGAATATCATCGGCGGGAAGATTGATTCCTTCAGACCGCGCGTGACGTTCAGCGGGCCGCTCGTCCGCAAGCGATTGAATTTTCTACAGTCGTTTGAGTATCGCTTCTCGCGCGTGCGCGTGCCCAGCCTCAAGGCGCCGGTCGACGATTCAACCTCTGAAGCCTTCAGCTCTTTCACCCAACTCGATCTCACGGTCAGTGACCGCAATCATCTGAAATTTGTAGCCGCGCTCTTTCCCGAAAAGCAGCGATACGTGGGTCTGAACACTTTCAATGCGCGCGCCGTGACGCCAAATACAAAGCAACGCGGCGAACTCGTCTCGGTTTCCGAGCAGGCGATCTTTCACGATCAGTCTTTTCTGTCGTCGCTCGTGAGTTACAAGACATTTGCCTTCAATGTGTTTGCCCAGGGGCAACAACCATTGACGGTCTTGCCCGACGGCAACACGGGAAACTACTTTGCCGACAGCCGCCGCAGTGCCCGGCGTGCTCAGTGGCAGGAGCAATATTTTGCGCGACCCCGAACGCTCGCCGGGCAGCACTCATTGAAGGTCGGTGCGGAATTCGGATACACGTGGATGTCCGGTGATTTTAGCTTTCGGCCAATCGTCATTCGCCGTCGTGATCAGACCATCAGCCAGCGCATAGATTTCAACGGACCAACAACGATCAGGCGGTCGTTGGCAGAATTCGGCGCCTTTGTTCAGGATCGCTGGGTCATCAATCGGAGTCTGACGGTCGATGCGGGACTGCGTTTTGATCGCGATAACATTTCCACGGACTCGAACGTCGCGCCGCGCTTCTCTTTTCTATATCTTCCTTTCAAGGATGACCGCACGATTGTGCGCGGTGGCGTTGGTCTCTTCTACGATCGCAGCACGATATCCGAGAGATACTTTGAGCTGCAGAATCTGGATGCTGCCGACGAGCTGGTCGGTCCCAGTCCCGGAGTTCTTGCTCCCACGCATTTCCCAACCCGCATTGTCACCACTTTCGCGCCTGACGGATTTACGATCGTCGACGGCCCGCGGGCGTTTGTAAACGCAGTCAAAGGCCCATTGGACAGCCCCCGCAGTATGCGCTGGAGCTTGCAGATCGATCGCCGCCTGACCAGGCAACTCACTGCCCGAATCGGTTATCTTCAGCGCTCGACCGTCAATGAGCCGATTGTCTATCCGCGCCTGAACCGGAGTGGTGGAGGGATGTTGATTCTCAAGAATCGTGGCCGTTCCGAGTACAGTGAACTGCAAATGATCGCGGTCTACAACGGTCAACGTTTTCGCAACTTCAATGCTGCTTATGTCTGGTCCAGGGCTCGCGGCCACCTGAACACGGCTGACAATTTCCTGGGAGATTTTCCCGCTTTGGTCGTGCGGCCGAATGAGTACGGGTCACTGTCGTTCGATGTGCCGCATCGTTTTCTGGTCTACGGAGAAGTGAAGGGACCATTCGAGCTGACGATCTCGCCGTCGCTCGAGATTCGCTCCGGTTTTCCGTTTTCATTAGTCAACGAACGGCTCGAGTTTGTCGGGCCTCGCAATCAGGCCGGACGTTTTCCTCGCTTCATCTCGCTTGACGCGTCTATCCTCAAAGGCTTCAAAGTCCCCTTCCTCGACAAACGGGCCCGAGCCGGCGTTGTCGTCTTCAACATCACCAATCACTTCAATCCGCGCGACGTGCAGAACAATACCGGGAGCCTGCAGTTGGGTCAGTTCTATAACAGTCTGGGGACGTCAGTGCGGGGCAAGTTCGAGTTGGATTTCTGATCGCCGCTTAGTACCGTCGGCGCCCTGGTCGTGTCAGGACGCGCGGCTCCTCTTGTCAGGGCGCGGCCTCGCATGTCAGTACCGCCTGCGGTAGCGGGCGGGCCCTAACAACATCAACATCGATGCTCAAGAGCTTACTCTTCGCCGAGTTTTTTCATTGCTTCGGTGAATTTCTCCACGTCGGCGCGTGTGTGTTCCAACGCGCGGCGGCTGTCGAGATAAGCAGTCCAAACCGGTGTTTGGGTGAGGGCCCTGGTCGTGTCTTCGTCGAGCGTCTGCGCCATCAGGGCGATCAGATCGCTGACCACGCGTGTGTGTTCAAGCAGCGATTCGATGATTGAGTAAGCAAGCTGAGCCTGCGCGAAATCAAGATCGCGCGGAGTCTCAACGGATTGCTTGAGGGTATCTTCTTCCATCGTTTGTTGCGCCTTCGCCGCTACGAGACTTAAACGCAAAGGACGCAAAGGTTCTTCGCGAAGGAACCCGGGAGCGCGGGCATCCTGCCCGCCTTCTTCTTCAATACCAATGCGGACAGGGATGTTGGCGCCAATGCGGGCAGGATGCCCGCGCTCCCGGGGCAGCGATCCTTCCGCACATCGGGCGGCAGAGCCGCTTCACACCTTGTGCACAAACGGTAGCTCAACCACCTCGGCATACAACTCCCGTTCGCCGGCAACTACTTTCACCTCTGTGCCCGCTGCCAGATAGTCGTACTTCACGTACCCGAGCGCCACCGTGCGGCCAAGATGTGGTGAAAGAGTCGCTGAGGTAATGCGTCCAATCTCCTTGTCATCCAGCGAACGAATGCTCGGGCCGCTTTGAATCTTTACTCCTCGCGAAAACAGAATACCAGTCAGTTTTTTGGCGACGTGTCCGCGATACTTGATGCGCGCGACGATCTCCTGACCGATGTAGCAACCTTTGGTGTAGCTAATCGCTTCGTCGAGGTTCGTTTCCGTCACCACATTGCTTTCGTCCATGTCGATCCTGTAACGCGGCTGCCCGGCTTCGATGCGCAGTATCTCTACCGCATCAAAACCCACCGGACGCGCGCCCGCCGCGGTCAGCGCCTCCCATAAAGCAGCGGCCTGATTGGCTGCGACAAACAGATCGAACCCGTCTGCGCCTGTTTGTGATGCGCGGATGACGGTGACCTGACCCTGTTGCCAGGGCACGATTGCGACCTCGAAGTGAACCAGCCTGGCCGCCGCTTCGCCAAGTACGCGAGCGACGATCTCAGCCGCCCGGGTTCCCTGCAACGAAAACTGGGTCAGCTCTGTCGTCAGATCCGTGACGCGAAAATCACCAGCGAGGGTGAAGCGCGAGATGGTCTGCAATACTCGTTCGTGAGTCGAGGCTTCAGTATCAATCAGGAAACCATCTGCACGATGGATCACCCGCACGCTGGCGATCAGTCTTCCCTGCACTGTCGGAAACACTGCCGGCATCCATTGATTTTCGGCGAGCGTCTTCATGTCATTGGTGATTAAGCCGTTGAGAAACTGCACGGCCTCTGACCCGCTAACCAGCAGACGCCCGCGTGATGACAGGTCGATCAAACCCGCGCCGCTCTCGCGCACGCTGGCGTACTCGAGCAACACGTCACCATAGGATGCCGGGATGGACCAGCCATCGCGTTCAATCATCGCCGCGCCCAGGCGCTGATGAATCTCCTCGAGCGCTGAGCGGTTTGAGACCAGTGCTTCGCCTGTTTCACTCATAAACTCTTACATCGCCTCGTCGTCATCCGTTTCACCTGATTCGCCTGCCCACGTCAATTTATTTGATACGACCACCGTTCCCGCAATGATGTCGCCAAGGCGCTGTCTGCGACTGGTGGCCATGACGACAATACCAGCAGGAATGCCGCCAAACAAAAGGGGATTGACTTCAATCACACGCAGGCCGCCGCGAATCAGCGCTGCCGGCCAACCGCAGGGGCGGCCATCGAGCTTCCGGACCACCAGCCCCTGAAAGAACTTGCCCAGAGTACGCGACCAGAGGGCCTCAAGCACAACGAAGTAAGCCAGGTAAACCAGAAAGAAGAGCACCGCTTTGACGACCGGATATTCCGGCGACACCAACGCGACGACGAACATCATCAACGCAAAGGCAACCAGGTGGTCGATGGAGAGTGCGATCAGACGCGCCTTCGAGGCATCACCAACAATGAGCATTGTGATTCTCCGCAATCACCGCCGGGAGCGCGGGCATCCTGCCCGCTGAATTTAGTACAAGGTCAAGTTCCATCGGAGTTAGAGCCTGAGCACAACTTAGCGGGCAGGATGCCCGCGCTCCCGGCTGATGCGCTCCTGGCTGTCGCGCTCGCGGCGAACTCGGGCCGTCTCGGCTTTTCGCACGGCCTCGGCTACTACTTTGTAATCACCTAGTTGCTGTGACTCGCGTCGATGCGAAGCCAGCACCTGCGGGCTGGGGTGATAGAGGGGCACCAGCAGCCGGCCGTTCCATCGATGGATCTTTCCAATCGCTTTTTTCAGGATGAAGTCATGATAGTGAAGGCGTCTGAGCGCTTCAAGCGCGACCGATCCAAGCGTGACGACAACCAGTGGATCAATCAACTCAATGGTGCGCCTCAGAAAATCAGAGCAGTTTGCCACTTCCGTCAATGTTGGTTTTCGATTGGCGCCTGAAGCAGTGCGCGGATTACACAATGCGGCGCTGGTGATGAAGATCCGGTCGCGGTTCAGCGGAATCGAAGCGAGATAGCGATCCAGATTCTGACCCGACTGATCGCCGGAAAATGGGATGCGCGTGCGGTCAGCGCCTTTGCGGCCAGGCGCCTCGCCGATGAACATCACTTGTGCTGTCAGTGGCCCATTCAGGTTGCTGAGTACTGCAGTGCGCTCGCACATTGCCGGGCAGCGAAGGCAGGCGGCGGCCTCGGTAGCGAGAGCCGCGAATAGGTTCTCTGTTTCATCCAAACCGGTTGTAGATCGCATCAGTTCGACCATCATCAAATCAATTGAGCACTCAACCGCCGACAACCGGCCAGCCGTTCCGCGGCTAAGCCGCCCAACTTGTCAGTACCGGCTGCGGTAGCGGGCGGGCCCCTTAACATTCATCACATCGATGCTCAATCAGTGCTGCAATAGGGCCCGCCCGCTACCGCACGCGGTACTGACAGCTCAAGCCCGCGAGTTCGGGATTACGAATCTGCCTTTATCTGACAACTGTGATTTCGCGCGTAACGATTCCGTTTTTCACCGGGTATTGATCCGCGCCCAACAACTCAAGACGCACCGAATGTTTGCCGGGCGTCCAACCATTGAGCCAAATCGGCTCCCACTTATCGATGTACCTGGCCTCGTCATCGTCAATGAAATAACGGACACGAAAGTCGCCGCCGTCGCCCTTCAACTTCGCGTTTAAGATCCAGAAGTCGATCATGATCGAATCTCGCTCGTTGTCCCCCAGCGGGCGGTTGTAAAGCAGCAAGGGCTTTTTTGGATCGATCGGGTCACGTCCGGGCGCGGGCGCCAAACATTGAAATGGGGACGTCAGCACTGGGGCGCGGCCGCTGGTTGCCGGTGAAATGTACCCGGCGCCAGTGACGGTGAAAGTGACCATCTTAAATGCACCCTCATTCTTGTAACTTTCGTCCGTGGATTTCAAGACAAACGCTTGCAAGGTGTGGTTGCCCGGCGGGAGATTGCGCAGTTCCAGGGGGTTCACTGGGTCAGCGATCGCGTGGCACAGTTGGCCGTCAAGAGTCACCTCGACCTTACCTTCAGCGTAGCCTTCGCCTGGATCGACAACGGAATGTGGGCCGGACAGATCCGTAGTTCTGTACAGCATATGGCCGCCGATATTCCTTCCCACACTTAGCTTGACCACAACGTTCGGGCTATTTACAACAGCATCCATCGCCGGCCAGAGGATGGTTAAGGTAGGCTTGCCATCGTCCTTAACGGCGTGGACTTCCATGAGGTTGATAACCCTTTGTGGCCGCGGAACAACTGTCAGGACCTGAGTCGGGGAAGGTGTGATCTGCGTGGTCGCGGTCGTGTGCGCGTTGTCGTTGGCGCTCGACGAGCAACTGCTGAGCACGAGCGCTTGAAAGAACAGTAATAAGAGAACGGACCAGCGCATAATTGTCACCACGGAATTCAAGAGGATACTGCGAAGCGTTTGCGAATTGAAATGACGGCTGTGATCTTGCGGCTGCGCCGCCTGATGTGCGGAAGGGCTGTGCCCTTCCGGATACAAACAATCGGATAAGGGGCTATGCCCCGAAGATTGGGGCCCCTCAGGCCATCCGCACCAACCGGAAGGGCACAGCCCTTCCGCACATTGGGCGGCGCAGCCGCAACCAGCGAACGCACGGCGCAACTAACTATTCTTAATGGTCCAACCGGGCTAGACTTTTTCTCGTTGCAGTGCAAGAATCCGCGACGCACCACGCTTTTTCATTCCAGTGCGACTTGCTTCAACGGGTGGTCCATCCAAGGTAGTTCGCTGAAGTGCCGGCACTGCCAGTTTGCATCGATCATGAACGGAGTCAAAGACCAATGATAAAGAAGAGCTTAAGCTTTGCCCTCAGCGGCACGATCGTGCTTGTGGCTTTCATCGCAGGCTGTTCCAGATTTAGATCAAAAGCCGAGTTCAAGCCGGAGATTCAACCGCTGCCGGCTCAACTGAAGGGCTACGAAGCAATGTCGATCCCGGCCGACAACACCTTGACGTCTGAAAAGGTGGCGCTCGGACGCCAGCTCTGGTTTGACACCAGACTCAGTGGCGACGGCGCGCATTCCTGCTACGGCTGTCATGTTTGCGAGAAGGGCCTGACCGACGGTTTGGCGAAAGCCATCGGCGCCAATAACAAACAACTGACGCGCAGCAGCCCGACGCTTTGGAACATTGGTTATCATCACGAATTTTACTGGGACGGTCGCAGCAAGACCCTGGAAGAACAGGCCATGGCTGCCTGGACCAAAGCAAACATGGGCGCGAACGCCGCCGATACAGTGAAGAAGCTGAACGCGATCGCCGGCTACAAACAGCAATTTCAAGCGGTCTTTGGCAGCGATGCGACGCCGGCCAACGTAGTCAAGGCCCTGGCTGCGTTTGAGCGCACGATCATCAGCGGCGACACGGCCTGGGATAAGTTTCGCGCCGGCGATACTGCGGCGCTAAGCGACAGCGCGAAACGAGGATGGCAGGTGTTTCAGGATGCCAAGTGCACCAATTGCCATGATGGCATGCTGCTTACCGATCAGCAGTATCACAACGTAGGCATCGGCATGGATGCGAAGGAACCGGACACGGGTCGCTTCACTGTAACCAAGAAACCGGAAGACATCGGCGCTTTCAAAACACCAACGCTGCGGGACATTTCCAAGTCCGCACCGTACTTTCACGATGGCAGCGTGGCAACTTTAGGCGAAGCCCTGGACTTCATGCTTGGCGGCGGCAAGCCCAACGATCACCTGGACAAGAAAAATCTGCAGCCGCACCCGATCACAAAGGAACAGCGTGCTGATCTGCTGGCCTTCCTGAAATCCTTGGATGTTGACTGCAAGATAACCAAGCCGCCACTGCCGTAGGTGTCCGACGAACTTTCGGTTTGTCGTTGGTTTGACGATAGGATTTCTGAATTAGATGGGACTCATAGACGGCATGAAAAAATCTTGCCGTATGCGCAAACGAGAGCCGTCTCATTCACACCGTGGCTTAAGCCCGGTGACCGTAAGTTTCGTTCGCGACCAGGAAACCGTTTAAACGGTTTCCAGTTGCAAAGGATTATTGAACCACCGGGCTAAAGCCTCGGTGTGAATGAGAGCACCGGATTTTACACGGGCTATCGTCCGCCAAACTTCTCCACTTGATCGGGCGTTCGTTCAGTTTGTCACTGGCGATCCAAGAGTTCTGCTTGCGATTGCCAGCGACAAACTGAAGTTCGTCGGACTGCAAATCACCTTGCCGCGGACCGCTTAGTTTGACTCTTCAAACGTTGCTCAAGCCTCGCCCAGTCGATGTTCGAAAAGAACGCCTCGATATATTTCGGCCGCTCCGCCGGTTTGTAGTCCAGCAGGTAGGCGTGCTCCCACACATCCATCACCAGGATTGGGTTAAAGCCGGCGACATTGCCCGTCTCGTGCAGGGTGATCCAGTGGTTTGAAAGCCGGCCATTTGCCGGATTTTCGTAACAGATTGCCCAGCCGACGCCGCGCATCTTGCCGATGCCGACAAAATCCGCTTTCCAGATCTCGTAACTGCCAAAGCTCGACTCGGCGGCTCTGCGAAACGCCGACGTCTTATTCGGGTCGCCGGTCCCGCCGCCTTTCTGCAAATTCTCAAAATAGTATTCGTGCAAGACCATGCCGTTGAACTCAAAACCCAGCCGGCGCGTGAGCTCGGAATATCCGGGCATCTCTTCCTGATCGACATTGCCGTCCTTGATGAACTCTCGAATCCTGTCGCTCAGATTGTTGGTCTCTTTGACGTAGCCCTGGTACAGCTTGAAATGCATCTCGAGCGTTTTGTCCGAGATTCCCTGCAAGCCGCTCAGATCGAACTCTCTCGCTTTGTATGAACCGATAAAACTCATCCCTGTGCCCTCCTTTAATGGCTCAACGGGATGATTCGCTGTAAGTGTGAAGAATCAGTTGAGAGGATAAGGAGTTTGTGTGGCGAAGGAATCAGTAAGCAGTGGGCAGTGGGCAGTAAGCAGAAGGCAGTGGGCAGTAAGCAGAAGGCAGTGGGCAGTAAGCAGAAGGCAGTAGGCGGAAAACAAGAATAGCGTCACAAAGGCTTGCTTAGTCGAAAACAAAAAGCAGCCAGCCTGGCCCGGCTGCTGCTTTCTGCTCACTTCCGCCTACTGCTTACTGCCTACTGCTTACTGCCTTCTGACCACCTATTTTCCGCTGAAGATCAGCCAATCGCCCCGTGGTGATGAGGCCATGAACAGCAGCATTGGCAGAGATAGCCAGGCATTGGTACGCGAGGCGATAAACCCCTGGCGCGCCAGTTCAGGAGGAGCCGCCGGACCTGTACCTGCTGTCGCGGCCAGAATGCGTTTGTTGTTGGGCCAGATTATGCCCCAAACATTTAGCAGCATGACGAGGCCCATCCCGCCGCCAACGCCGATCGTCAAGGTGCTGTTGCTTGCATACCCGTGTAGACCTGAGTCTAACCAGTACAAGATCACCAGCGTCATCGCTGCAAACAGAATCACTGCGAACACCGCGTAGACGCGGCCATCCTTGATCAAGGCCGGCACTTTCTTAATTACTAAATATTCAATGAAGAAGGTGACTATCGGGATGATCAGCCAAACCAGCGCCAACATCTTGCCATTGATGTCGATGTTGGTGGAGGTCTCGGCGTTGGTGACATTTGGTTTGAGTAAATACATCACGTAATAACCCAGTCCGAACAGCACCGTTACGACCGCACCCCAACGAAAGTACCAGAGAGCCCGCCCCAGAAGATCGGGATTTACCTTCTTTTTCGTATCAGCATCCAGACCCTTTTGAAACGGCACATTCACCACATTGAAAAAATAGAGCATGCCAATCCAGGTGATGCCGCCGACGATGTGGAGCCAGCGCATGCTGATCTTTGCGAATTCCTGAGAATCCGGCATCTTGAAAATCTTCAAAACGTCCGGAAGCATCGCCAGACTGACGGGGAGATGATCAATTAACATAGGGCCCTCCGAAAGATTAGACGGACAGAGACTCGGTCTGTCCCACTCGCTCTGAATGTGTGTTGAATTACGCGCGCAGATTACACCCAGAACGTATCAGAATCAATAACTCGTGGTCTCATGCGGCTTCGGCTATTCATCCAGCGGGCGTGGTCCCGGAGGCATGCCGGTCACACTCGATTGATTGATCACGCGAACTTTCAGATCATTCTGCAGGTGGATTTGACAGGAGAGTCGTACGTTGTCGGCGAGTTCCTCTTCCAGCGCGAGTCGGTTACGTTCCAGATCGTGCATCTCTTCGGCCGCGCCTTCGAGGAGTTCGACACGGCAGGTCGTGCAGCGCGCATTCCCTCCGCAACGATGCAAAATATCAACACCCGCATCTTCAATTGCCAGGACAAGCTTCTTCCCTTCCGGGGCTTCAAAGGTCTGAGTTCCGTTTGCGGTTTCCGCGGTAATCGTCGGCATTAATTCCCACTCCGAATGGTTTTGATTTGAGAGCGTACAGAATTTGGCATAAGCAGAGGCGTTGAGCAAGTCGGTAACACTGAAAGTTAGCCGCGGATTCAGCGGATTCGCCCAGATCAGCAAGAGCGTTCAAGTGCGACTTACTATCAGTCCTTGCGGCTTTGCCTCTTTGCGGCTCTGCGTGAAATGTTTGTATTTGACGATGGACTCACGCAAAGACCGCAAAGAAGCGAAGCCGCAAAGGGAAATTAAGACACGCCGGCGTTCATGTGCTTGGCCTTAATCCACGTGCATCCGCGTAAATCCGCGGCCATCATTCTGCTTCACCCTGCAGCGCCAATTCCATGAACAAGGCGCCGGCGACGGGATTGTGATAGTAAGGTGCGATCTCTCGAAAGCCGATTGATCGATACAGCGCAATCGCCTGGTCCATCTTTCCGGGCAGTGTGTCGAGTCGCATGTATTCGTAGCCAATTCCGCGCGCCGCTTCGATCACAGCCGCCACCAGCTTCTGGCCGAGACCCTGGCCGCGAAACTGCGGACGGACATAAAGCCGTTTCATTTCGCAGGCATTGCCGGCAAGCGGCCGCAAAGCGATGCAGCCGGCAACCTCATCGCCTTCGATCGCGAGCAGCAATCGTCCGGCTGGTGGAGCGTAGTTGCCGGGCAGACCAGCGACTTCCTGATCGAAATTTTGAAAGCAAAGACTAATGTTTAGCGCGGTGCGATACTCTTCGAAGAGCTCTCGAGCCGTGACCAGCTCGCCTTCAGACGTGGCTTGAACAAAAATCAAGGTCCCTCGGCTCGCAGTTCGAGAATAAAGCGTCACCGATTCTTCCAGTCGATAAGAATCAGTTCGGCGCTAGCAAAGTGATTGCTCGGATCAGTGTCGGCACGGACGGCCGGCTGATCTGCGTGGCAGTTGGAAAAACTATTGGTGCTGGTAATCAGGTGGATCGATACGAACTCATAGTCATAGGTTACTTCGCATGCCTGGCCGGCACAGGACACGGGGAATCTGCCATTCGTTCCCGCCCCGCGATCTTTCTCGGGAACAATCTGGTCGATAATCTGTTTTACTTCGAGCGGATCCAACACTCTGCTTCCAAGGTAGTTCGATGCGGTTCCCGTGTATCGCGAAATGGATACTTGTGAGGGCTTGCCGTTCGTTGTTTGCCTTACTATCAGGATGATGCCCGGGCGAATCTCGAATCCCTTGAAAGCAGTTCCGAACCGGCTTTCCGACTCATCTACCGCCTGCCCAAAGGCTGGGATTATCATGACCACTAAGCTAACCAGCAAGAGGACCAGTTTGGTTATCACGATTCTATCCTCCTCAACTGATCTTTCGGAACGGATTGCTCACACAAAAGAAGCCCGGGTGTTTCCCTTCAGGGAATTCACCCGAGCCTAACTCACGAACTCTACAGCTTTGCGTTCCGAAAAATTTACGGTGGAGTCTAAGCTGTGAACGAAGAACCGCAGCCGCAGCTTCCCGTGGCATTCGGATTCTTGAAGGTGAACCCAGAACCCATTACACCCGACACGTAGTCAATCTCGACGCCATTGAGGTACTGGGCGCTGAACATGTCGACGAAGAGGCGCACGCCTTTTTCGTCGAGTATGAAATCGCCCTGACGTGACTCTTCTTCGATATTCAGGCTGTACGAAAAGCCAGAGCAACCGCCGGGCACCACCCGCACGCGGAGGCCTGAGGTTTCCGGCAAGCCCTCTTCGCTGGACATGAATTTCTTGATTTCCGTCGCCGCGTTTTCGGTCACGCCCAAAGTAACGGCTGGGGCAGTTGTTGCTGACATAAAATCTCTCCTCTAAACAATATCTTTGGAAATATCCGACTCGTCCTGGAACTCGGGTTCCTGGTTCTTTGAACCTGGAAATTCAAGTTACCGAAACAATCAAAGCGCAAAGAACAAAGCACTAAGATCGAAGTTCAATCTTACTGACCTTTGCCTAAAACGACAAGTTCAGGTTTCATCGCTTCAATCGAAACCTGGCGGGCGACTTCTTCGGCAACGTGACGGAAAGCCTTTGCCTGTGGCGAGTTGGGCTGGCCGATAACGACCGGTACGCCGCTGTCGCCACCTTCGCGCACTTCCATCCCCAGGGGCACCGCGCCCAGGAAGGGTACGCCGTACATCTCGGCCAGTTTCAGTCCGCCGCCTTCACCAAAGATATCGTAGCGATTGCCGGTATCAGGGGCGATGAAATAGCTCATGTTCTCGACCACACCGAGGATCGGTATGGCCACGGTTTCGAACATGCGCAGCGCGCGCCGGACGTCCGCGACGGCGACATCCTGCGGAGTTGTCACCAGCACCGCGCCCTGTACGGGAACCAACTGAGCCAGCGATAGTTGTACGTCTCCGGTGCCGGGCGGCATGTCAACAATCAGGTAATCGAGTTCACCCCATTTCACGTCTGACAGGAACTGCTTCACCAGTCCGTGCAGGATTGGGCCGCGCACGATCAGCGGCTTGTCTCCGGGCTGCAGCACGGCCATGGAAATCAGTTTTACGCCGTAGGCTTCAACCGGCAGCAGCTTGTTGATTTCGACCTCGGGTCTGGCGTCGCTTACGCCCAACATGATGGGCACGTTCGGACCATAAATATCCGCGTCCATCAGGCCGACACGCGCACCGTCGAGGGTGAGCGCGACGGCGAGGTTGACGGCCACCGTTGATTTGCCGACGCCGCCCTTGCCCGAGGAAACCGCGATGATGTTGCGCACGCCGGGTACTGATACTTTGTCACCGCCGCCGCGGCCTTTGGGAACTTCGGCGTCCATCGTCACGTTTACTGAGGTCACTCCCTCGAGGGCGCCGACCAGATCGATGGCCGCGCTTTCCATCTCAGCCTTTACCGGACAAGCAGGTGTTGTCAGGACAATGCGGAACGAGACGTTGCCGCCTTCAATCTGCAAATCCTTGATGAAGCCGAGCGCGACAATGTCTTTGTGTAGATCCGGATCTTTGATCTGACGCAAAGCATCGAGGACTAAGGTTTCTGTTGTTTGGGACATAAGGGTTTTACCGCGTGAACTGTGAGAGAAGCGTAGCTGATCCGCAGTGTTTTTGACAAACGAGGACAGTCGAAAGTAGTGTCGTGATTGATCAATTTCTCTGCGAGTCCTCCGCGTTCTCTGCGTCTCCGCGGTTAGAGCCGGTTGGGAAGGATTCACCGCCGAGACCCAGAGAACGCAAAGACAGCGCAGAGAAGATCTTGAGTTATGCTGCACTATTCAGATTTAGCAAGAGATCACTTTCTAAACCCGCGAAACGTGGGGGATGTGAACGATCCAACGGTTACCGAGCAGGCCGGGTCTTTCCGGTGCGGTGCTGCAATGCGAGTTTCTTTGCGAATCGACGAGACACAGAACATTACCGACGCCAGGTTCAGAGCCGCCGGTTGCGGTTTTCTGGTGGCTGCGGCATCGTTTCTTACCGACCAGATTAAGGGAAAGGCAACCGGTGATGCGGCGGCCCTGGCCCACACACACGAGAAGGAGGTGTGGGAGCGACTCGGCGAGGTCCCGGCGGACCGGCGACACTGTATCGCGCTGGCCGGCCAGGTAGTGGTCAAAGCGATCCAGTCGTACAGCGACTCGACCCGCGACCAGTGGTCAGGAGACGAAGCGCTGATCTGTACCTGCTTCTGTGTGTCCGAAAGGACGATCGAAGAAAAGATTCAGCAGCAGAATCTGCGCACCATTGCAGAGGTCACCGCAGCCTGTCGCGCCGGCGCCGGCTGCCGCTCGTGCTATTCGTTGATTGAAGATATTCTTCACGATCAGCGGCGAAGTAAATAAGCAGAAAATGATGATTGGTCGAGGTGAGCTGTGACGCAATATGATTTAGAAAGTCAGTGGATAGCGAAAGACGGTGTCCCTGGCGTAAGTTATCGTTTCAGTGAGAGCGTGCGTATTAAGTCCGGAGAATATTCTGGCCAGGTAGCCGAGGTTATTGCTCTGATTTCTGTTGAGCCGGAGCCCATCTATGTAGTCGTGCTGCCGCCGAAGGAAAAATCAGTAGTTCTACCACAAAGTGAACTTGAAGCTACTGGATCCGCGGGCGGACGCACGCTGGAGCTGAGAACTAAGGGCAGTTAATTTTCTGCGCCGAACACGACTGACGGCCCTTAGAGTATGACTCAAAGAATCCAAGCGGTCCACGAAGTCACACGAACGAACACGAAGTAACACTAAGCAAACCGCGCAGTTTTCGTATGACGTCGTGCTGCTTCGTGTAATTTCGCGGATCGTAATTACTTTTTCAGCAGCCTGCTAAACGGAATTAGGACACTTAGAATTTGGTGCACGGCGGATTGAAGTCTAAATTTGTATTAGTGCGAAACGTTCCTTCTGCTATTCACGGTTTACGATTCACTATTCACGACTAATGATCTACCTCGATAACAACGCCACCACTCGCATTGCTCCGGAAGTCTTCGAAGCGATGCGCCCCTACTTAACGGAGCATTACGGCAACCCTTCTTCCGCGCATGCCTTGGGCCAGAGAATGAAGGCGGGAGTCGAACAGGCGCGCGCACAGGTAGCGGATCTGCTCGGGGCCGCGGATGCGGGCGAGATAGTCTTCACCTCCTGCGGTTCGGAATCCGACAACTGGGCCATCCGCGGCACACTCGATCAGAATCCGGAGAAGAAACACATCGTCACCACGCGAGTCGAGCATGAGGCGGTGCGCAACCTTTGCGCGCTGCTGGAAACCGGAGGGTACGAAGTTACCTGGCTCGGAGTCGACAGCCGCGGCGAATTGAATCTTGACGATTTGCGCGCCGCCCTGCGACCAGACACGGCGCTGGTCTCGGTGATGCTCGCGAATAACGAAACCGGTGTGCTGTTTCCGATGGCCGAGATCGGAAAGATCGTCCACGCGAATTCAAACGCTGTCTTTCATGTCGACGGCGTTCAGGCAGTCGGCAAGATCCCGATCACTCTGAAAGACACCGAGGTCGATCTGTTCGCGCTTTCAGGGCACAAGCTGCACGCGCCGCAGGGCATCGGCGCCCTATACATCCGCACGGGCCTCAAGCTGCCTTCACTGATCGTCGGCGGAGGGCAGGAGCAGGGTCGTCGCGCAGGCACTTCGGCCGTGCCCGCCATCGTGGCGCTTGGTGCTGCGTGTGCGTTGGCAAAGACGTTTGACTCTCATGATCGGATTGAAAGGCTGCGTAACAGACTCGAAGACGAGTTGCTGGGCGGGATCGCAAACGCGCGGCTCAACGGCACGCTTGATCGATCCAAACGATTGCCAAACACCGCGAACATTTCTTTCGCCTATGTCGAAGGCGAGAACATCATGATGATGCTCGACGAAGCTGGAGTCTGCGTCTCGACCGGTTCGGCGTGTCACTCGGGCACGCACGAAGCGTCGCCGACCTTGCGCGCGATGAATGTTCCGTACACCACGGCGCAGGGTTCGATTCGCTTTTCCCTGGGTCGCTACAACACTGAGGAAGAAATTGAGCAGACGCTGGAAGTCTTGCCGGGAATCATTAGCCGTCTGGTTGAAATGTCGCCCTACGACGCCGAGCTGAGGGCGCTTTGATGTCCGACAAACTTCAGTTTGTCGCCTGTTTTGGCGGCAGGCGTTTAGTCTAATCTTTAGTCTAAGCCTGGCTGCTGAGCCATGGACGTAAGGTCTCTGCGGACCACGACGACAAACTAAAGTTTGTCGGACTCCTGAAATACTCTGACCCCTTTCTTCTTTTGAACGTCACATCTTTGCTGCTACAATTCCAATGCAATTCCGCCAGCGTGTCCCCGGGCTGAAAGAGAAGAAGTTACTCATTCATGTCTACCGAACAATCAACAGCCACCGGCCAGCAAAGACGGGCCAAAACTGAAGGCTTTCGTCGCGTGCGCGATGACAAAGTCAATCTGATGCACACCGACGATTATGTCTGCATCGACCCCTCGACTCCGCTGCGTCAGGCCATTGAGTTGATGAAGCAGGACGAAGGCGGTTGTGCCATCGTTTGCGAAAGTAATCGAGTGGTCGGCATTTTTACTGAACGCGATCTGCTAACCAAGATCATCGGCGAAGAAATCGACCTGAACGCCCCGGTAAGGAATTGGATGTCGCCGGCGGTTTCGACCCTGACGCCTGATCATACGATTGGTGACGCAGTCGACATGATGCAGGCCAGGAGTTTTCGCAATATTCCGCTGGTCAAGGATGGCAAGCTTGTCGGCTCGATCTCTGTTTTTGATGTGATCTCATATCTGGCAGAGAGCTATCCCAAGGCGACAATGAACCTGCCGCCCTCGCCTAATCAGATCATGGATAGTACGGATGGCGGGTGATGATGTCTCCGGTTTTCGATTGCCCAACTGCCAATTGAGAATCGGTCGCTTGAATTAACAAACAGCAAATAACCATACAAAGAAGGCCTGATCCAAACTCATGAGCACTGTCATCGAACCACCCCTCGAACACATCGAAAAAAATCTTGAAGAACTGGAAACCGTGACCATTCGTTTTGCCGGCGACTCAGGCGACGGCATGCAATTGACGGGCACGCAATTCACGAATACTTCGGCCGCGGTCGGCAATGACATTTCGACCTTGCCGGACTTTCCGGCGGAGATTCGCGCCCCAGCCGGTAGTTTGCCGGGAGTGAGCGGCTTTCAATTGAATTTTTCCAGCAAAGACATCAAGACGCCGGGCGATCAGCCAAACGTCCTGGTGGCGATGAATCCCGCGGCTCTGAAAGTCAATCTTCCGGATCTGGAAGATGGCGGCACGATCATCATCAACACCGATGGTTTCACGCCGGAGAATCTGAAGTATGCGGCGTATAAAACGAATCCGCTCGAGGATGGCTCGCTCGCCGGCTTCCGCGTGCACAAGCTGCCGATCTCGACGCTCAATATGAACGCACTGAAGGGCGTGGTGCAGTTGACGCGCAAAGAGATGGACCGTTCGAAAAACTTCTTTGCCCTGGGTGTGCTCTACTGGCTGTACGATCGCCCCATTGAGCCGACGATCAAATGGATTAACGCCAAGTTCGGCAAGAATCCCGAGTTGGCTAAGGCAAACGAGATCGCGGTGAAGACCGGTTACAATTTTGCCGACACGACGGAAGTTTTCACCACTCACTACACCGTCAAGAAGGCGCAGATCGCGCCCGGCAAATATCGCAAGATCACCGGCAACGAAGCCACTGCGCTCGGCTTTGTGGCTGCTTCGCAGATCTCCGGCCGGCCGCTGTTTTACGGTTCGTACCCGATTACACCCGCGTCCGACATTCTGCACGAGTTGGCCCGCCACAAGAGTTTTGGCGTCAAGACTTTTCAGGCGGAAGACGAGATCGCCGCGGTTTGCTCGGCAATCGGCGCCAGCTTTGCGGGCCACATCGGCTTGACCGGAACCTCGGGACCGGGCGTGGCTCTCAAACAAGAGGCTATTGGCCTGGCCGTGATGACCGAGTTGCCATTGGTGATCGTCAACGTACAGCGAGGTGGTCCATCGACGGGCCTGCCCACGAAAACCGAACAGGCCGACCTGTTCCAGGCCGTCTGGGGTCGCAACGGCGAGTGTCCGGCGATCGTCATCGCGCCGGCGACGCCGGCCGACTGTTTCATTATGGCCATCGAAGCGGTGCGTCTGGCTTTCAAATACATGGTGCCTGTCTTCTATCTGTCGGACGGCTACCTGGCCAATGGCGCCGAGCCCTGGGCCATTCCAGAGGTAGACGATCTGCCGAAGATCGATGTTAAGTTCGCGACCGACCCGGCGAATTTCATGCCTTACGCGCGCGATGAGCAAACCCTGGCGCGACCGTTTGCAATTCCCGGCACGCCCGGACTCGAGCACCGTATCGGCGGCATCGAAAAGCAGCACATCACTGGAAACGTCAACTACGATCCAGAGAACCATCACTTGATGGTGAAACTGCGGCAGGAAAAAGTTGATCGGGCCGCGAACGACGTTCCGCTGGTCCAGATCTTCGGCGAAAAGACCGGCAAGGTATTAGTGCTTGGCTGGGGCTCGACCTACGGCTCGATCAGCTCAGCAGTTGAGAAGCTGCAAGCCGAGGGCAAGAGCGTTTCGGCCGCGCACCTGCGCCACCTCAGTCCTTTTCCCAAGAATCTCGGCGAAGTGCTGGCCGGCTTTGAAACCGTGATCGTGCCTGAGATGAACCTGGGCCAGTTGTGCACGATGATCAGGGCTAAGTATCTGGTCGATGCAGTGGCGTTCTCGAAAGTGAAAGGCCGGCCGTTCCAGATTCGCGAGATTGTCCGCAAGGTCGAGGAGTATTTGTAACTGGGATCGCGGGCGTCCCGCCCGCCTGAGCGTCGCAGGCGCGAATAGTGGCTGCGGTCGCAGGATTAGACTGAAGTGACGCCATTCGATTCAAATACTAACTCTCGTTCGGTCCGTGAAATCTACGCGGAAGGGCAGCGCTACTTTATGGGTCAGGGAATTCTGAACAATGCGCTCGCGCGACTCGCCGCCGATCTCAAAGAACACCGGATCGATTACATGGTGATCGGAGCGGTTGCCCTTCTGGCGCACGGCTATCCTCGCTT
>Ga0179594_10000035_pt1 | contig 58858 bp, 45 predicted proteins | sample CZOMad1_1_08_16f_FD_148625 | JGI IMG/M metagenome (GOLD analysis project Ga0179594, IMG submission 148625) | Vadose zone soil fungal communities from Angelo Coast Range Reserve, California, USA - CZOMad1_1_08_16fungal (Illumina Assembly) | ecosystem: Environmental > Terrestrial > Soil > Vadose...
TAATGTCTTCCGGCTTACGAAGAAACGCATCTGCTCCGGCGAGACATGCGGCTTGCTCATCCTGCGTCGCCGACAGAATGACGATGGGTATCTGTTGGCGGTGGGCTAAGCTTCGTGCTTGCTGGACTAACTGCACGCCATTCGCGCCAGGCAGCTCGTAATCCAGCAGGAGAAGATCGTAACGAGCATTGCTGGCAATCTTTTTCATCGCCGCGTCGCCGTCCCCGCAAGTTTCAACTTTCCAGCCCTCTTGCGCGAGAGTCTCCTTAACCATCACGGCAACAGCAACATTATCTTCTACGTGCAGAATCTTGACGGTTCGGAGTTTCTGTCTTGTCTTTTTGTAGATTCGTCCGGCGGCGTCGTGATCGGGTCGGACGCCTCGCCTCCGCGATATGATCGGCTTTCTGAGCTTATCGAGGTTTTTGTGCCGGACGAGCATTGCGAGGAGACTTTGGTGACCAGGCAGGCCGAGCAGATGCGCGGCTCGCGTGACCGAGCCCTCTGAATCCTTGAGTGCTAACTCGAAGAAATGTGCCTCATGCCGGTGTAGCACTTCCTTTACGTCAAAAGTGGTCCAATCGGGCCGTCCGGGAAAAGTTTGCAGCAGTGAACTCAATGAGTGCTCGGTCAATGTACTCCTGGCGCTGCTCCGCCACGGCGAGCTCTTTTAGCACGGTACCAAAGCAATTGTGAAATTTTCCCCTTAAGCTCGGATCACCGCTCTTTTCCATCAGCGGTGCAGCCTCTTCAAAGATTCGCAAAGCGTCGTAAAATCGTAGGGCTGAGCCTTCTACGATACCGCGGCGTAGTAAGGCGACAGCTCTGGTTTCGCTTTCCGTATAAGCCAGCCGATCCACTACCTGCTGCAGTATCACGCGCGCATCGTCAAACGCGCCCTCACGCCAGTAACAGACGGCGAGATCGGTCTGCGCTGCTGAGAGCTTCTCTACATTCGCCAACGATGAAAAGATCGAGATGCTCTCGGTGATTAGGTCTTTTGCTGCTTCCTGAGAACCCGCAATTTGTTTGGCACTGCCAATCCATCCCGTGAGCGCACCAGCACGCAGCAGCACCTCGCCTGTCGTCTCCTGGTCAAGGCTTCCCAGTGTCGGGCGCTCACCGACACGTTGCCACAATTCGCCCATGGCCGCGCGCGCTGCTTCGTAGTTACCGGCTTCTTCCAGTTGCTTGGCGAGCTTGCAGCGCAGTTGCGCCCTTTTATTTATCGAGATGCCTTGGTCGGCGATTTGGTGAAGTAGCTCTTTCGTTAGGTTCATGTGAGCATTTCCTTTCCTCTTGCAAAAATTCTTGCATCTCTGCTTGAACGTTGGTATGTACCAACTAGGTCGAGTGCTAACGTTCGGGCCTCAATAGCCAATTTGGACGACCGATGGGCCGCTTTGCTCTCTGTCCCCAGCGGTCAAGGACCGTCTCTTTCAGGAGAAAAACCATGAAAACACTGCAACGATTCACCATGGCGGCTCTGTTGACGCTTATGCTGGGAGCGTCTGCTCTTGCCGGCAATATATGGACTCCCGGCCCGCAGCCACCGCCACCGCCGGATTCATCTTCGGCAACAATCGTAAGCATCGAGACCCCAAGCGCGACACCGACTGAGGGTGCACCTAGTGATTCAGCCATTGCAATCGGGCTGAATCTGTTGCTTTCGGTGTTTTAGCAGTTTGCTCCAGTTAAGTCTCTTCTTTGGCTGCCGCACATTGGGATTCCTGGCAGCCTAGTAGATGTGTGCTCGCGAGAACGCTGAAAACCTTGGTGATGGGACGAGAAAACCGCGAGCGAAAGCGAGATTAAACCCGGCTTTCAGAGAAAAGCAATCACTTTTTTGAAAGCGCGAGTCAAATCTAAATGATTTATAGGCGATGCAAAATTAATTGCTAGCCGGATGACTTCGAAACGACGCTTTACGCCAGAAATGGGAAAGTGAGTTTTGCGGTCAAGAAGATCGAAGTTCTAATAATCTCGTCGTAGACAATCGCCGATAGTTACCACGGCATGCTTACGGCGGAGTGTTAGTGCGTGGGCCACTGAGTTGCTTGTCGACTGCGGCGAATTGACCACTCAAGTATCGTTGGTACCAGACGAGCCAACCAGTGAACACTAGCATAGTGAGAGCGACCCCTATCCAGAACTTCGCACTGGTCGTTTGGTCGCGCATGGCGCGGTAGATGATGGCGCACAAAATTGCCAATATCACAACCATACCAACGCTGTTTCGGAGTATTGATCGCCACACTCTGCGCGCGTCATCATAGAAGAAGTCCCGCGAACGCCTGAACCCCGCCGGCGCTTCCACGACGACCAGCCACAAGTTGATGAGCAGACACACGCCCAGAACCGGTGACTGCGATCGCAGCCGAACTCTGGCGCTCGACCAGAACAGTTATCCCGCCGATCGCGAGCACAAGAATGGAGGCCCGGATGGTCATAGTCAGCACGCGGCTGAAGTGCTGCATTTCCATCAGCGTCTCCCGATCTTCGGGAGCGATCAATTCGCTTAACGGCATCCGTAACTTCTTCATGGCGAGCTCGGGCAATTCCTACTTCGCTCCTGGCTAACTCATCTTTAATTCGGTGTCGCTAGTCAGGTTTGCAGTGACGCCCACCTTAATAATGTAGCCAACCGGTGCACCTCTGCGACAATTTATCCCGTCTGGTATGGCGAGGCGCAATAGCTTTCCGGTTCCTTTGGCGTCGGTAATTCTCACTGGTAGAGTCAAGCCCTCGAAATCAAATTGAAGGGCTTTCCCGGCGTCAAATTCGGCCTGTAATTCGTTGCACTTCTCCGGTGCGATCTTTTCATGCCTGAAGCTGACAACCGTTCGTTTGCCGCGCTGTAGATCGTCTGATTGACCGGGATCAAAGCTCGTGTATTGACTCAGGTATTTGCCGCCATAATTGACGAACCCATTAGCGCGGGCCGAAATAGAGACAGGAAAAAGGGAGCCGTTAAAAACCTCAAACAGAAAGTCCAAGCGGTTCTCTGAAATAAGTGGCCCAAAGTCTACACCCCTCGCCGCTACAAACACTGACCGCGACACGTCGGTCCTGTCGGCATCAACCATATCCCGAAACACCTTATCAAGCGCTGTCGCTTCATCGGCGATTTCAGTTCGTCGGACGACACGCACGACCCTCGAACTCTCAGCGATACCGGATGGCAATACTTTATAGCTCTTCTCGCTCAACTGGTTACCTAGAACGGCCATGATTTCATACGAACCGCCCGGTTTGTCGCGATTGCCAAACTGGCATTTCACGTTCCAAATTGAACCTCGCACACTTACGCGGCCCTGCGGGTACCATCTATCATTTCCAGCAAGAACTAAAACCTGCAATTCACGATCTGGAGGGGAAATATATCCGCGAACGGTTTCGTAGAAACCAACTTGATCGCCGTCAAAAGGGCAGACGATTTCGAGCTTTGGCTCACCGTCCGGCGCCGCTCGCTCTGCTGACCGAGACTCCTTTTCCTTGGGGTTGACGATCAGAATAATGGCAATGAGGGTAGCTGCCACTGCCATAACTAAGAGCACGTTTAGTCCCGTCGGCGACAGCAGCCATCTGAGAATATCGAACAGCAGTCCCTCACGCGAGCGAATGAACTCAAAGCGATGCGCCCAGTCAATAATCTCTGTACCGAGATGAAAGACTTTGAGCGCCAACGTCCCAAGTGTCAATCCGCCGGTCACCAAAAGAGACTTCCTCCTGAGAAGGCGTGAGAGTCGCTCGCGACTAGCGGTGAGGTAAGAGTCTGTGGTTTGTTCCTGTGTCATAGCTCGAAGCCTACCTTGGCCGCATCCGTCCGTCAACAATTGAAAACAAAAGAAATTCAAGCAGATTGCTGGCAGAAAAGTTGAAGCGGTGTTGGTAATCTTGACTCCCGATCCGCCCTTGGAGATTTCAAAATCGGACTCTGGCGCAGGTGTTTCGCCATGCGTTGATTCGGCTGATGGGCGCGCTTTGCGCTGCCAGTCCAGCACTTCATTTACGATCTTTGACGTTCCCTTTGGCGTGCTTCGCGAGCGCTGCATCGCCGATTTCAGAGGTTCTTTCCCATGCAATCGTGCGGAATTTCTGCCACTGTTCAGAGGTCAGTTTGTCGTCCGCGAGCAGTTGAAATCCGTGGGTAACCAGATACCGTACGGAAGCAAACTGCTCGAACAAGATCAGCTCATTGCGGTTCAATCCGTCTGCGTTATTCAGTCTCTCCAGTGCTGCGGACCGCGCCCATTGATGCGGAGTTTCCCCTGTTGTCGTGGCCTCTCTTTCAATCTTCATCCAGAGTTCTTCGGAGATTCGATAGGAGATTGTTCTCAGCTTTTTCGTCTTGGGCATTAGCATCGTTTCCTTTTCATTGGTGCATGCGGGCGCATACATTTGTATACAGCCGCGTGCACGTTCCTCTAAGTCCTTTTGCCGTCGTGTCTACATACGCATGCAAAAGTTTGCGTGCGTGTGCAACCTTCAGGGGTGACGTGTCTATGATCTATACCATCGAACTACCGACCGGCTGTCGCGATGTGAGGAGGCATGTTGAAGTAGTAACGAGAGGCAAGCTTTTGGCTGGAAAGACAGCAAGCTTTGTGGTACGCCGAGAGGACTTTTCAAACGGAAGCGCAATATATGTGGGATTCCAATTTTCGTGGGAGACAGATCACGGGTCCAAAGTTCGCGGTGAGGCTATTCACCGAGCCTACTTCTTTGCGAGTGACTTGCCCCGCTAGCCAGGCGGGCGGCGGCATCGACAATCACGTCGATGCCAGAGGACGACATCATGGCACACGAACTCGGACACCCTCTGGTTGCCCGTCTTCATTGGCCTAAGTGTACTCCGCTTTTTACTGTTTTTCGTCAGTGGCCGCAGCGGCGAGAACAAGAGTGTTGGGTTATCCTGATTCTGAATGCTCAATTATCTCGGGCTCGTATCTCTGGCTCGCGCGGAGGCACCGTCAAACTATCCGTTCTTAACTCAAAGAGAACGCGATAACGAAACTGGGCTCGGCTTTTTCGAAGCGAATCTTCGCAAATGAATAACAGCTGGCCGTCAATTCGTCGGCACAATTGCCCTACCCATGATTGCAGGTCCACGAATCGATCATCCATTTTCAGATTCTCCCAAGAGCTCAAACGATAATTGCAGTAGCAGGTTATTGCACATTTCCAAGCAACCAATCCCTAGCATCATCATGCCAACTAAAGATCTCTAATAATGACTGCCCTTGAATTCTCGCGAATGCCGAGATTCTGCAGGTCATCGGGTAACTCACAGCGGAGGAGAGCAGAGCTATTTTGCATCGCGCTGCGGAAAGCCTGTGCGCGAGCAGACGCTCGCGGTCGAGCGGCAGTTCATGGGTTCCCAAGTCAAGCAAAACCTTGGCCGCGGGCCGGGTGAGCAAGAATAGCCTCGATCGTCTTATTTGTCGCCTGATCATCAGCGTTGCTTAAGAATCTGTAGGCGTGAATGGCGCCCTGATTGTTAGAGAGAGGAAAGGACTGAATCATCTTTATAGGACCAGCATCGCGAGCCCGATGAACGCGAATAGGAATCGATATCGCCGTTGCATCCATAATGCGGTTTCAAATCCCAATCCACGCTGGAGCGCTCGCAGAGACCACACCATCTGCAAAAGCCACAGAATAGGGCTCCACAGCAAAAGCCTGGGCAGAATGCCAAGCGCTGCTAAGCCGGCGAGTAACGCATAAGCAGCCGTAAAAGTGAGCAGGCTCGCGAAAAACGTTCGCCGGCAGCCGAACACCACTGCACTAGTGCGAATCCCGTTGAGCAGATCGCCCTCGTAGTCACGCACTTCCTGGTTAAGATGGCCTCCGGCAAACACTAAACCAAAGAAGAGACTGATCAAGACACCACTCGCGTCGAAGCGGCGGAATAAGGTGTAACCGAGCAAGAAGAGCAGCGCGCCTCCCAGCAGGTGATTAATCGACGCCACGATTGGCGAGCTCTTGCCCAGAGTCGGCGAAGATGAGTACAGAAGACTGAGGACTGCGATGGCAGCGCCAAGTAATACGGCCCGCCTACCGACGGCAGCAAAGGCGACATTCGCGAAGATGAGCAGAGCGGTTGCAACGTAGGCGACCTGTCGCCTGCTAATGCCGCGTCGAGCAAATACAACTGTCGCCCGGCGCGGCGTAAGAATGTCGCTGCTGTGCCCAGCCCAATCATTGAAGACAAAGACGTGGGCCGTGAGGGCCAGGCTGCCGATGAGCAGTAAACCCAAACGGATCACGCTGGCCCGTTCGAGGATGAAGCCAGCGCGGAAGCTACCGAGAATCGGCGAGGCTTGAAGCACAAGCACCTCCAGTGCTCGAGCCGACGCGAAGTGTTGCATGACTCGCGCGTATTGCCGAAAAGTCGACGGTGAAGTCATCGCGATGGTTGCTGAAGCTGGCCTGGTTCGACACGACGAGTTGCTTCGTAAAGGCGGAGCCACAGTGCGTAACCAAAATCTTCGGACCAGTAAAATCGCTTTACGGACGCGCTAAGATCATTGTGGTAAAGCAGTGGCGGCGAGCGACGAAGCTGGGCAAAGTCGTCGCTGCCAAGGCGCACTAGCAGATTGGTAACCGCCTGTTGCGCGGTCGCGTTCTGGGGCGACTTCGTTTCAGCCAGCCGGTACACCACCTCACTCCAGATTTCCTGTCCGGCAGCGGGAAGCGCCAGCCGCTCAGTTGGCTCAATGTCGCAACCAAGCCGCGCTAATTCAACACTGCGGAGGTAAGGTACCAGTGGAGCTTTGGCGTAGTAAACCCAAAGGTCCCCGTCCGAATACGAGCGTTGCAGCGCACTGCAGAGGTTCCGCGCTGCAGGCGGATCAAGTTCGCGCAACATCAGATACACGTGCATCTGGATGGCGATGTCGGTCGGATTAGGATCGCGGCCGGGATCTAGATTCTGATATTTGTTTTGTGGGGCGAGCCAGCTGCGGTATAAACCCCTAGCGTCGCGATAACGAGCAAGCTCTCCCAGCATAGGTTGCAGTCTTGGGTCAGCAGTGCCACGGCCAGCGATTCTCCACGCTAGAGCAGTGTCGTCAGCATCCGGAGTAATGACAGCTCCCAGCGTGCCAATTGTGGGTCCGTCTGGCAAACCATGATAGCGCACTAAGCCGTTGCTTTCGATCTGCGCCGCGAGATGCTGTCGTGCACGTTCGACCACATCGTCAAGACCTCTTGAGCGTGCGATCGGCGAGAGCAAATCCACCAGCATTGAAGTCAGGAACGTGTTCATTTCCTGTTTCGGAGCGTCGTAACGAAGTCGCTTCGTATACGAGGTGAGCCAAAAGCCGTACCCTGCCTGCCGTTCGCGCAACAGCGACGCGGCGCGCGCTGCCATCGCATCCAACTCAGGCCCCGACACCAGCTTCTGCGGCATCGCGGCCGTCTCTTCTGAAGGTTTCTGTGCGATCACGGATACGCGCTGTTCACGAACAATGCGAACATCGCTGCCTGGCTGGATAAGAACACCGAGCTGAAGTACGCGTTCCCCCGGTGTGACGCCCTGCATGTTGGCAGACACGCGCCAGCCTGACGACGAATTGGTGTGCATTACTTCGTTAACATCCACTCGCGGCAGAAAGTCTGTGGTCGAGCCGATCACGATTCCGTCTATCAACACAAACAATTGCGCAGGTGTGCGCCCACAGGCGACTGCCCATCCTTCGAGCACCGCTCCCGGTTCCAGTACAGGGACCTCTCCGGCGCCGCGCAACAGTGTCGGCCCAACTCGATCAATCGAGCCGACCGCTCCGCATTGAAGATCGCCGTGCGGGCGTAGATGACGTAGCTCTGTAAGGAACGGAACGTTCCGGGGGTTCCACGCAGCGCTCATGGATTCGGGGTTTCCAGCGAAGATTCGCTCGTCACTCGCCTTCGTATACCAAAAGGCTCCTATCGCCTGCACGCCGACCGACGCCACCATCGCCAGGATGAGCACTCCACGCGCGAGCGGGCGCAGAAGGAGCGGAACGGGCAGGAGCATCCACACCAGGATCGGTAAAGTGTCGGTTAACCATCGCGGACCCCATGACACTCCGGCGCGCCAGTCTGCCTGCGAGTAAAGTAAAAACTGGGCGGCGACCGCAAGACTTAGCGCCACAGTGAGCGCTCTCGAATCTGGTGCTCGCAGGCGCTGAATCAGCCCCATGGGAATGAAGACAAGGAACGGAGAAAAGATCAGGAGGCCGCGTGCCGGACTAACCAGCAAGCCTGCCACGCCTGACCAGTTAAGTCTGAAAAACTCTTTATTAGGGTTCTTTCCAAGGGCGTATCCGCCGACATAGTGGCCGATAAAATCGAGGTTGTAGTAAAGCAGCGCCGCCAGCGGAACAGCAGCGCCGGCGAGAAGCCACAGAGCGCTGCGCCTCCGGCTCCAAATAGTAAAGAGCCCGATCGCACCGGCAATCAGTGCGTCCGGCGGCCGATTCGCCGCCATGAAAACACAAACCGCACCGAGTAGCGCGGTGCGGATGGCTGAACCCGGGGCAAGAACCAGCAGCAATGCTAAGGCTATTAGGAGTTCCCCAGCGCCGTGTTGCCAAAGGGCCTGGCTGGAGACCATCCAGGTATTGGTCCCGAAGGCGAACGCCACGGCAAGCGCGAGGCTCCAACGTACGGACTCGCGGCGCAGCACCAGAAACATCAGTACACATGCAATCGAGGCAAGAAACGACGCCGAAATTTTCTCCATCAACTCTGCTACTCGGTCAACCTGTGGCTGCTCCCAACCATGAGCGTTGAGCCATGCAACCGCGGGAATATAAAGTGGGGACACAAGCAACGGTGTGACCACAGGATACAAGGAAGCGAGTCGATGCTCGCGAGTGCGAACCAACCAATAGGACCACGGCTCGAAGTAGGTGACCTTACCTTCAGCGCCCGCGGGTCGATTCCGGTCTGACATCACCGAATGGCCATGCGCGACCAGGCGCGCGTTCGCATCAAAATCGAGCGTGTGATATCGCCAGAGAGTCAGAGGGAGATAGCGAGCGGGCAAGGTATCCCCGGAACCGATCTGCCGCAGGTTCGCGTTGTAGACCAGGAAACAGAACAAGCCCAGGAGGATCGGCGCTGTCAACGATTGCCGGTATAGGTGGATCGATCCTCTGATTTTCCTGCGTGAAGGATGGAGCGAGACTTGCTCCGATGAATGCGGCTCCGCCATCGCTAGTTTCTCATATCCCTTTCCTGTCTGTGCTTACCTTAACCAACCCCAGTGCTTTAAGCCAAACCAGCCACGTGTTCAGTAATAAGTTCGCCGAGATCTTCACAAAGTCCCGCGATCTCCATTCGATTCGTCAGACGACAAAAGATGGGGCCAAGATCGTGGCCTTACGTATTGATACGAAGCCAGTCGAAGCGATCCTTTGACAACCGCTAGGCGCGTAAATACTGGCTCATATCGTTTCGTCAGACTACGTGGTACCCCTCTCCAACGTTCTTAAAATCCGTTGCGCGTAATGGCTGAGTCGCGTCAAAAGCTGCATCCATGATTTTGGCGTTACGTTGACGCGACTGTAGGGCAAGGGGTGCGAACGTGTTGGAGCCTATGGAATGCAAATTATCTTTCGGACGGCTGCTTTGTTGAATTTAGGTTAATGGATGGGAACGTGTGGTAGTCAATGGAACCGACTAAAACGCGTTCGCAATGCGCAGTCAGATGGTTCTTGGTTGCATAGTATCTCCAATCGGAGCTGTGGGGAAAATTGTGTCGGTCTTAAATGGAAAGAGGCAGTAACAGGCGTATATAGGTGCAAAGGTAACGGGCTGCGATCCGCGATAAATGTTAGTAAATGTGGTCACAACGTAACAGGCGCACTGTTAGGTTGCCGGTTTCAAAACCCCAAGCTCGGGAGTTCAAGTCTCCCCCCCCCGCTACCAATCTCTTCTTACTTTTCAATTGTTTACAAAGACTCCCTCGTTCGACTCTCAAAAATACGTGTGGCCAATTTTGTGTCCGGAACAAACAGCACTGGACGTCAACAAACTGTAGCGAATGGTAAACGATGGGACAGAATTTGAAGTACTCAAATCCTTGAGCGCTCCGCCAACTGCCCACAAACCAATAACTCAGGTCTGCGGGCCGACCCTGGGGTCGAAACTCCCACGCCCTCCCTCTGCAAACGCCTCCGAGATCCGGTGAATATCTATAATAAAGGCCGGCGAGTAAAACTCGTGGTGATTTAGACGATGGACGCGCGTGGTCTGCCAAAGGTTGCGCTCGCGTTGAATGCCATTCACTAATTCGGTGTTCGGTACAGTTAGCAGGGAAGCTGGAAGTTCAATGATTCGCTGCTAACCTGGCCCGGAAACCTCCACTTTTCGATGGCCCGGATTTAAAGGATGGTTACAACGACGGTAAGATGAGGGATAGCTGAGGGACACCTTATCAGCTCGCTTCGCTCGAGCCCGTTCTGGAGACCGACTCTGCACAGCTTCCAGCAGGGCAGCCGATTTTCGCAGGTGATTCGGACCGTTGGCCGCTGCGATTATCCGTCTGTAGGTGTAATATTTTCGAGGCCCGACTTTGGCAATGGTCTCTACGGCTCACAAACAAAATCGCAGCGCCGAGTTGCACGAACAAACGTTTCGACGCTTGCTGGCTTGGCTCGATCAAGGAGTGAATACGAACGGTCAGAGCTACCTCGCCATCAGGGATCGTTTGCTCGGTTACTTTGATCGAAAGAATTGTTTGAATGCGGAAGAGCTTGCCGACGAAACGCTGAATCGGGTTGCGCGCAGGCTTGATGAAGAAGGCGGCAATATTGAAACGGAGATTCCCGCCAAGTACTGCTATATCGTGGCACGGTTCGTCTTCATGGAATGCTTGCGCGAGACTCAGAGAGACGCTCGCGCAATCGAGAACATTAGCCGTCAGCATGACTTAAATGATCGCGAATCTGATGGTGAAGAAAAGGAACGTAAAGAACAGTTGTTGGAGTGCCTCGATCGCTGCGTGGCAAAACTAGAGTCGTCCCAACGAGAACTTGTTTTTGGCTATTACGTAGGTGAGCAGCGCGTGAAGATCGAGAATCGCCGCTCGCTGGCGCAAACTCTGGGGATTACCGTGAATGCGCTGAGTATTCGAGCTTGTCGCATACGCGATAAACTCGAAAGCTGTGTGAAGGAATGCGCGAGGCGTGAATGAAATACTTTTGACCGCCTGCCTTACATGGTTGGAGCGGCTTTCTCGACGCCTTAGCCGTCGAGTGTGTTTGTAATGAGTAATCCGACCCATCAAGTTACCACTCAATACCTGCTCGGCGCTCTGCCCGATGTAGAGACGGAACGCCTGGACGAACTAAGCGTTACGAGCCAGGAATTTGCCGATTCGTTAAGCGCGAGCGAAAAGGAACTGATCGACGCCTACGTCGAGGGCGAGCTTTCAGGCGCCAGGTTGGCTGAATTTGAGTCCCACTACCTGGCCTCATCGATAAGACGCGAGCGGGTTGAGTTCGCCGAAGCGTTTCAGGTATTCGCCAGGAAGCAGAGTGTCTTTAATGACTCATCCATTCGCGGGCAAGCCGATCTCGCTGGAAAGCGAAAGGGGGGATGGCTTTCAACGCGAAGTATTTTCGGCGGACAGTTCCCCGCAGTGCAATGGGGTTTCGCCGTGGCGGCTGTTGTCTTTATCGCCGCCGGCGCGTTCCTGCTGGTGCAAACCGCGCGTCTGCGTCAGCAAATGTCGCACGAGCAGGCGCGTCGTGATGAACTTCAGCAACGTGAAATGCAATTGCAGAAGGAACTCGACGAGCAGCGAGCCAGCAACAAAGCGATTGAACAAGAACTGGCGCAGGCACGCGAAGAACGAGCGCGCCTGGAAGAGGAACTAAAAAAATCAGGCCCGCTGCATACAAGCGGACCCGCCATTGCTTCATTTGTTCTAACACCACAATTGCGCGGCGTCGGGCAACCCCAATCAGTTTCGATTCCGGTCAACAGCGGTCGCGTGACAATGCATTTGAACCTCGAACCAAACGATTATCAAATCTTCGCGGTTGCCTTGATCGATCAGTCCAATCATCAAGAGCTTTGGCGCACCGGCAAACTCAAAGCCAGCGCGAAAGGTGAGGATAGAGTTCTCAATGTCAGTCTCCCAGCCGGTTTGCTCAAGCCTCAAGGCTACGCCCTGCAAGTCTCCGGCATCTCCGCTAACGGCCATTCCGAGGTTCTCAGTGACTATCCCTTCAAGGTTGTGAAATACTAAGGTCCCCCTGGGTGACAACCCGTGCTAAGGATGGTGACCTGTATTTTTGCAAGAACTTTCAAACATCTTGTAAGAAGATCGCCTCAATCAAATCTGCGATCAGTTCTTCTATTATCAATTCTATTTTTCATTCAATTTACCCCGGCGCTCAGCGTGCCAGGTCAGACGAACAATAAAGACAAACCGAATACATCAGAAGCCGCCAAGCTGGAATTAGGAAAACCGGTCGAGCGTGAAATTTCGGCGGGAGAGAAGCAGAGCTATCAGCTTGAGCTTATCGAAGGGCAATATGCAAATATTGAGATCGCTGCGCGCGCGCTAAATGCGAGCGTCAAACTACTCGACTCAACGGGCGAAGTAATTCTCGAGTACGCCGCCAAACTTACCGCTACATCGAATCAAAAAATCGAATTCGTCGCAGCAGCAACGCGCGCCTACCGATTGGATGTTGAAGGAAAATCCGCAGACTCCAGGCCGCAAAGTTACACAATTCAGTTTGTAAACACTCACCCTGCTTCTGAACAGGAGCTGTGGACATATCAAGCGCTTCGCTATCACTTCAAAGCGTCTACGCTGATTGCCGCTGGAAAGTACGACGAAGCTCTGGCTCAGGAAGAAAGTGCGCTCAAGCTGCGAGAGAAAGCACTCGGCCCAGAGAGCCCCGCGGCGGCGAATTCACTTCATCAGCTCGGCAATATCTACCATGTCAAGGGCGACTATCCCAAAGCCGAGACAGCATTCCAACGCGCGCTCACGATCAGGGAGGGCACGTCCGGTCCGGAGAGCGATGACGTCTTCACGCTCCTCGTCAGTCTGGGCGGACTTTACTATGACATGGGCCAGCTCGATAAAGCCGAGCAGTTTATGCAGCGCGCCGTTGTCATTCAAGGAAAGATCCTCAATCTGGATCAAAGCCGGGTCATGGCCCTTTTCAATAATTTTGCCCTGGTTTATTACGCGAAGGGCGAGTACGCCGCAGCCGAACAGGAGTTTGAGCGGGCCATCGCCATTGCGCAGCGAGTATTTGGGCCAGGCGATTCCAAAGTGGCCGACATACTACTCAACCTGTCGACGATATATCAGGCGGTGGGCGACTATCTGAAGATGGAGAGCACGGCTCAGCGCGCCCTTGCGATCTATGAAAAAGTGTTACGCCCCGATGATCCTGACATCGGCAACCCAGTGCTCAATCTTGGCAACGCGCGTTACCTGAGAGGGGATCTTGAGCACGCTGAACCGCTCTATCAACGCGCACTCCATATCTACGAGAAGGCGCTGGGGCCGGAACATCCGCTGGTTGCACTCGCGCTCAATAATCTGGCCGAGGTATATCACGATCGGAGAGAGTTCGCACAAGCCGAACCACTCTACTTGCGTTCACTCGCGATTCGAGAAAAAAAGTTGGGCGAACTGCATGCGGATGTCGGCCAGTCACTCAATAACCTCGGGAACCTCTATCGTGATCAGGGCGACTATCAAAGAGCCGAGCAATTTTACAAGCGGGCCTTGTCCACGCGAGAGAAGGCGCTTGGCTCGGAGCATCCCGACGTGGTGAGCACGCTCTCGCATATCTCGTTAATGTATATGGCCAAAGGCGATTTCGCCGAAGCCCAAAGTTTCCAAGCGCGGGCCATCGCGATCAGCGAGCGGAACGCCGCTTTGAATCTTAGCAGTGGCTCTGAGCGGCAGAAGTTGGCTTATCTCGATTCGCTTTCAGAGCAGCTCGATCGAGCAGTCACACTGAGCGTCAAACTTGCGCCTGAGCAAGCGGCGGAGCGCGACCTGGCACTAACGACCGTACTGCAACGAAAAGGCCGGGTGCAGGACGTGCTCTCAGAAAGTCTTGTATCGCTACGTCAGCGTTTGAACTCGGAAGATGCGAAGCTATTGGATCGCTTTAATGAGACCACGTCGCAATTATCGCGACTGGTTCTCGCCGGCCCGCAACAACTGACGGCCGACGAATTTCAGCTACGAAGCAAAGAACTCACTGAACAACGCGAACAGCTCGAAGCGGAGATCGCCCGCCGCAGTGCAGAGTTTCGCGCGCAGTCACAGCCCGTCACGATCGACGCAGTAAGGCGCGCGCTCCCTGACAATGCTGCCTTGCTTGAATTCGTGAGTTATCGGCCGTTATCTCCGAAAGAAATCACAGCCAAAGAACGCTATGGCGCTCCACGTTATCTCGTCTATGTCATTCGCAACCACGGCGAGGTGAGCTGGCGGGAACTTGGCGGGATGAAAGAAGTTGACGGCGCGGTTGAGGCGCTGCGTCAAGCGCTGCGCGATCCACAGCGGAAAGACACTCAACAGCTTGCACGCGCGCTCGACCGAACGGTAATGCAACCGGTTCGCGCTTTGTTGGGCGATGCCACGCAACTGCTTGTCTCGCCTGAGGGTGAATTGAATCTGGTTCCCTTTGCGGCTTTGGTCGACGAGCAAGGTCGATACTTGATTCAGCGTTATTCATTTACTTACCTCACCAGCGGTCGCGATCTTCTGCGCATGCAGGTCGCGCGTGAAAGCAAAAGCGGCCCGCTGGTAGTGGCCAACCCAACCTTCGGCGAGCAGGCAAAATTGCAGACCGTGGCGGTGGCTACGAATAGAAAACACGCACAACGCGACACCAAACGTCGAAGCATTACTTCTACGCGTTCGCTAACGGACACTTACTTCGCCCCACTCGAAGCGACTGAGAGTGAGGCCCGATCAATTCAATCGCTTTTTCCTGACGCGAAGATATTGACGGGAGCGAATGCGACCGAAACCGCGGTGAAGGGAGTCTCTGCGCCGCGGATTCTGCATCTCGCAACGCACGGCTTTTTCTTGTCAGAACCGGCCGTAGCGACACCGTCTGAGTCCGTCCCATCGGCGTCAGCGGGTGGGTTCAAGACGCAAACGGCGACAACCGGCACTAACTCAAATGCTGGGATCGAAAACCCGCTGCTTCGTTCCGGCCTCGCGCTGGCCGGCGCGAACCTGCGAGACGGCAAAGGCGATGACGGCATTCTCACCGCGCTTGAAGCCTCAGGCCTGAATCTGTGGGGCACAAAACTAGTCGTTCTCTCTGCGTGCGACACCGGAGTCGGCGAAGTGCGCACGGGCGAAGGTGTCTATGGCTTGCGCCGTGCTTTCACACTCGCCGGTGCTGAATCTTTGGTGATGAGCCTGTGGCCGATTAGCGACTTCACCACGCGCACGTTGATGACTAGTTATTACGAAAACCTAAAACAAGGGATGGGCCGCGGCGAAGCGTTAAGACAAGTGCAGCTCGATATGCTTAAGAGGAATCCCAAACTCCATCCCTTCTACTGGGCTAACTTCATTCAAGCGGGTGACTGGGCCAGCCTCGACGGCAAGCGTTAAGTGGAGCGGCAGCCTGTAACGACCCAACAATCGCGTTTGACCTCGTTCCACCTTCATTCGCGTCCGATTTTCACCTGAAAATCACTACATCTGAAAGTTTCCTTCACCCGCCTGAAATGTTTTTCCCAAAACGTCTCATCAGTGTGATCGGATAGATGCCGAAAGCCGCTCGTAAAGGGAGACATCATGCCCGGATTGAATTTAACGAAACAAACTGTCCTCAATCTCTGTCTGCTTGTCGCAGTTCTGATTTGCGCACCGCACCAACTTACTGCCCAAATCAAACTCAAGGACATCTCCATCCCAAAGCCGAAGCGTCCGAACAAACCAAATACGACTGACGCCGAAACGTCTGGCCGAGACTCCGCTGGGCAGAACGATGCGCAAGCCAATCCCAACGCCCCGGCTGATTACAACGCCAACCTGAACGTGGGGGATCAAGCAGTTGCAGTCGACCGTTTCAGAGATGTCAAGGTGGTCAGGATCGTCGGCAAGTCAGGCGCGGCCTACAAAGTCGCCGACCTCAAATCGCCGGATTCGGTCCAGTGGTACAGCGTCAATTCTGTCTATCCGTATTTCGATTATCAGGCGTTCACGGAAATCATGTACGACCATAAAAGCTACGTGACGCCTTACCTGCCGTGTTACGGCAAAAAACACAATCTCGATGCGGACAAGGTGACCGTCGAAGGATACAACGCCTTCGGCGCCCGCCATTTCAGCAACGCGCAGGACGCGCAGAAGACGCTGCAAGCAGAGCAGCCGAAGTTGATGGAACTCGAAAGCCAGTTGAAAAGCAAACTCGGCGGCGCGGCGCCGAACACTTTTCTGGAATATCTATCCAACCCGGCGATCGTCTCAGAGATTGTCTCCGAGCGCGCTGACTATCTGAAGTGCGCAGTTGGAAGCGAAGAAGCGAAGCCGAATATTGCTCTCCCCGTCTTCCTCAGTGACATCAAGAAGGCCCAGGGCGAAGCCGAAAGATATACGCCCGCAGATTATCTCTATCTCGTCAGCGCAGGCGGGCCGAGCGAGCAGTTGCTGTACGCCGTGTCGCGGCGGGCGCGCGAAGAGTGGGCGCAGCAGTGGCTGAAAGACCCCAAATCGCGAGCGGAGTTCGACGCCGAGTGGGACAAGTTGGCAGCCATCGCCGCGAAGAAGATTCCAACTTATAAACCTTCGGCCGCGAGCTACCGCTTTCGCGATCCCGCGGGCGAAAAAATGTTAATGGGCGCGCTCAAAAATCCTACGACGCTCAAGCTTTTCCGCATCGGCACAGACACAGCGGGATGGGAAATCCAGAGGGATAGCGACAACCTGCCGAGCTATCGCTACAAGACCATGCGAGTTTACTTTCGCGACCCGAACGACGATCACCCTTACTGCCGCGTCGTCTCCGCGCGCATCAAGCAGGACTACGCAGGCGGCGGCAGATACAACTCAGAGATTTATCGTTCGAGCGTGGGCGAGGAAATCTTCGGCTGTCCCTGATTTTAGCGGGCGCGTGGGTGAAGTTCGACTCAAGGCGCCCATGAGGGATCAGACTGTTCTTAAACATTCGAGACCAACACAGGAGATGGGAAAATGAGTACCCGAAAGATAGCGCTGCTCGTCGTCGCATTAGGCATGCTGATTCTGATGGCGACAGCTTGTAACAAGGCCACGTCAGGGAATGCTAATGCTAACTCTTCGTCAGTGAAGAGTAGCAACTCCTCGGTCGGCACGTCAGCAACTGTTTCTAAACGATTTGTCGGGACATGGGCTGAAGAAGGGGTGAAGAGCGATCAGGGATCGAAGTTCACAGAGGACGGCAGGATTATAGAATTGAGTAGTAATAATCAAGTGGGGACTTACACAACCTCAGGAGATGATAAAGCAACGATCAATATGACAGAGGGGAAGCCTACCACCGCCACCCTGGAAAGCGACACTCGGATGAAAATGGTAGTTGCCGGAGAAACGGTCTATCTAACGAAAAAATAAATCGACTGATTATCCGTTCTCTGGAACACCTTTGAGGCAAGGCCGGCGAGTGCGATTGTCAATTCAAAGAATTCTATTTCGACACCTAACCGTTGCCCGCCACTTTAGGAGGCGAGGCTACTACATAAGGAGTGAACAAGAATGTCGCAACAGATCAACAGCCGACAACAAGCAGAGCATGGAAGCCGATTATGCACTGGTTTAGCCGTTGGGCTGGGGTTGCTCGTCGGGTTAATTGGGCTGGGCGGTTGCAGTAAGAGCGGCGCGAAACCAAGTGCGGGAACGGTTGTGAAGAACAGCGGCGGGATGGAGTTCGCCTATGTCCCGGCTGGTAGTTTTCAGATGGGCTCGGGCAATAGCGACTCAAACGAGCAGCCCGTTCATCAAGTGACATTCGCGCGCGGCTTCTACATGGGGCGCTATGAAGTGACGCAAGCCCAGTGGCAGAAAGTGATGGGCAACAATCCTTCAACTTTTAGCAGTTGCGGTGAGAACTGTCCCGTAGAGCAAATCTCATGGGACGACGCGCAGGAGTTCATCAAGAAGTTGAACGCACAGAATGACGGTTACCAATACCGCTTACCGAGTGAAGCCGAATGGGAGTACGCTTGCCGCGCCGGGACGACTGGTGATTACGCAGGCGATCCGAACTCAATGGCCTGGTACACTTCGAACGCGGACTATAAGACTCATCCGGTGGGACAGAAGCAGCCGAACGCATGGGGCTTGTACGACATGCACGGAAATGTGTCGGAGTGGGTAATGGACTACCAATATAACAACTATGATGGTGCGCCAGCGGACGGGTCAGCACGCAGTAAGGCAATCTCAAACGATCGGATGGAGCGTGGCGGTTCGTGGCGCCTGGATGACAAGCACCTACGCTCGGCCCAACGCAGCGAGGCTGCATCTGACTATCGCTTTAAGGACGTCGGGTTTCGTCTGGTGGCGGTGTCGCGGACGTAACCCTAACGGCTTTGGGGCGGGCGAAATGCACAAGCGCTTGAGGCAAACGAATGACCGTGTGTCGCAGACCGTCACCGGAGCGGAAACAACGGGCGGAGTGGAAGACTGAGGCGCTCTATGGCAACCCACTCACGCCGCTTCTCGCCGCCGCGGTGAAGCGAATACTAATGCAACCTCGTCAGTCATACTGATGATTTCAGGCGATTACCTTGTGACGGTCTGGCGCCAGATCGAGAAGCTGTTTCGCCTTTCAAACTTCGATTCACACTCCGTTGGGTGTTTACCATGCAGTAGGCAGAATTTGGTTAGCCGCAGCGTTATTCATCTTGTTCGCGCTGGGAGTTTCATTTCAGGATCACAAAGCCGAGGCACTTCGGTCGCCGAAGTTCATCACTTCCGAGCAAACTCCACCCCCAACTGCGAAGCCGACTCCCGCGGAGGACACGACACGCTACGTCGCGTGGATGGAGAAGCGGGGAAAACCAATCACGGACAAAGCTCACGAAGACGTGTCTTTGCGTATCGGTGATTGGGGTTTCTTCTATCACGGTGATCGGCCTGTGGGAAGTTGGACGCCGCTTCAGGATAGAACCGGGCTGGATCGCGATGGCCACGCAGTGACCGAAGCAGCGAACGCTGACTGGTACGCGTTTCTCAGCACGGATAGACTGGAGGCAGCGAGCGCTCTCAAACGAGTCGCCTGGCTGTTCAATGCCGGTGGTCTAAATCCGGCCGAGGAACCCAAAGGAAGGGCGGGTAAGATTACTGCCCCAACCTTGATCCCGAAAGACGGCTCCGTCACGTTCCAGGGTTGGTGGCAAGCGTACTCAGATCCACCGTATTCAAGACGCATTACGATTACGGCAACACCAGCACACACAAAGCTGGTGATCGATCGCTAGTCATGTAGTCAACGATCGTCCTGGAACGAAGCTCATTCGTTCATCGTGGCGCGCTGACCGGTTGTGTCCATCTCATCTAATCCTCCAAATATTGAACTCGCCCTTCAATGTAACTGGCCCTGGAATAGTGTAGATACTTCTTTCAACAGCCGGGCGATTGCCGCTTGGCGCAAGCGTGTAGGCGTAGCTGGTCGTGACGCCATTCGGTATTGGTAATTTTCCAGATTGCCGACGGAGTCGTAGGCGTAGGAAGTGACGCCGTCATTCAAAGCGATAATGTTGTTGTCCTTGACCGTGGACAAACGGTTCGGTGCATCGTAGCTGTAATCGACGCTGACGCCATTTCGCATTCGATGAACGTGTCGTCGCCAGATTGCCGGCATCATTGTAGGTGCAGCTCAAAGTACCGAACGGGGTTTGCTTGCTCGTCAGTCGGTTGTCGTCGGTGGACTCGCTGTTTCCTGGTCTTGCGTATTCTTCATCATTGAAAACTCACCCGTCAGCCAGGAGCCTTAACGATGCGCTGAGATTCTGCTCGGCAAACTGTTCGCTCTTAAGATCCATTGAATGGAATTTCACCATTACGCGCTCACCACGTCTTGCGATATGTAGGGCTCATCAAGATATGCCGACAACTGAAGTCGCGGAACCTCGCTTGGCCACCACTGCGCATATAAGCCAACTGGTCTCTCTTTTAGGTATACTTGGGAACGTAGTTGGAGAAACACAACATCGTCGTCCACACACCAATAGCAATCAACAGCAATACAATCTGAGGGGCTCATTCCGAGCTGACGCAGGATCTGCGTCTCATTTGCCATGGGCTGAACTGCGATGTACTCCCATTCATATCCTTGAACGCGCAGCAGATGCTCAGGAGCTGACTCTTTTCGCTCTGCAAAGTCGCGCAGTAGCAATTTACGACGTGTTGATTCACTCATATTCTCGTGGCGGGTGGTGCAGAGTTAGTGTCAGCAAGCGAGTACGTGAGAATCGCAAAATCGGAAGACCTGACCCCGATGGTTGATTCCAGCTTCAATGCGATTTCAAATCCTCAACTACTTTGCGCACCTGCCAGGGCATTGACGTCTGTTCGAACTTTTGTAGCAATTCGGGGGGAACTTCGACCTTCAGGGTTTCCAGTGCCGCAAGATACGCTACAATCAAATCTATATCGGTGGCCTCACTCGTTCTTAATCGAGCGATTATGCGGTCAACTGCTTCGTAAATCCCGTTGCTAGCCAAATGCGCCACTATCAAACAAGCATAGTTGCGATCTTCGAGCACCGCCTGCAATAACCAGTGTAGCCCGGCTTTTGATCCTAATTGCAGCAGCACCAGCGAAGCCAGAATCCTCACTTCGGAGTTGTCCGTCTTGATGAGGACACCTTCAAGCGGGCCAACCGCAGTTGGGCCCAGCCGGTTTAAGCGTTCAGCTATTAGAAAGCGTTCTGGCCCATCTTCCAATGAGTCTACAGCCATCTTTATCAACTGATTAACCAACTCACAGGTCCGTTCGAGTGCTTGAATTTGTCTGTCGATTTGAACACTTGTTAGGTCCGCTCTCATATTATCCAAGTCTATTGTGCCCATCTCATCTAATCCTCCAAACATTGAACTCGCCCTTCAATGTAACTGGCCCCGGAATAGTGTAGATACTTCTTTCAACAGACGCCGCTGTTGCTCTCGCTCCTTGATTGAAAGCCGCTTCTTCCGAAAACTGAATTGCGAAATTCTGCTTTTCACCAAAAACGCCCTATTTGGTCCAACTGTCCGATGGTGGCATCAGGACCCAGTTCAGTTATAAAAATGTCGCCTTCTCTCTTCGCGAGAAAGGTATTGGAGCCCGCGTTATAACGAAGTTCAGGGACGATCACTTTTTGGCCGACCTCCAAATTCTCTCCGGCAATACCAGTAATTCCAGTAACGCCTTCGGCAGAAGTAAAGTGCGTGAATGTCCGCCCACCCCCCAGGTTAGCTTCGCTCGCCGGGCCGAGTAGCCGCGCAGAGAGAGTTGCCGCAGATTCGCCGACGATATTGCTTGCCCTGCCAAAAATTGCCAAGCCACGGCTCGCTAGTAATGCTGCCGACTCAAATGGATTGTGGCCGCTGGTAATCGCTAGATCCCGATACTCCTGATCTCCAAAGAAGAGTGCGACATCAACTGCAGCAACCGGTGTCGAAAGTACGGCATGGAATGTAACGTTTGTCATCACAAACAACACGGCTTGAATAGCAAAAACTTGAACTGTTTCTACAATCGAGGCGTTCCCGCTTGGATCTCTCCGGTTTGTAGCATTTGCCTTGGCATAAGTGTACTTATGGAGCGATTGCGGATCGAACGCACTTCCCTCAAAAGAGTCCTGCGTCAGAAATCGTCTTCCGGCAGACCATCATCAGTGACTGAGCCGCTAAGCGTGACCGAATTGGTGGGCAGCGTGATCGTCTGATTCGCTCCCGCACTGACGACGGGCGCGAGGTTGGTGGCCGCCGCATTAACCGTGACGGTTACCTCGCTGCCGGCGGTCAAATCGAAATCGTCCGCAGTCAGGCGCAAGACGTAAGTGCCCGGCGCGTCAAAGGAAACATTGGTGACGGCGAAAGCAGGATCGCTAAAGCCGACGTTGCCTGGCCCACTGATCTTTTGCCAACTCTGCACAAAGAACCCGCAATACAAACCATCGTCAGTGATCGTCCCGGTTAGTTTTGTAGTTGCCGTACTCGAAGCAAAGCGCAACGATAAGGCATCGAAATAACCGCCATCGTTTCCGAAAGGCGTACCGGTCGAGAGCAGATGCACGCGAATCCAGGCAGTACCGGCGGGAATCGGTGTGGCCATCAAGAGTTTGAGCGAGGACGAGAATCGTTTGCGCAAAAGGGAGATGCCTTTACCGCCCGGCTCGAACTTGATGTGCTGTTCGCCGAAAGGCAAGCCGCTGGTGATAGTGGCTTGCGGAGTGTTGGTTGAGTGGATTTGTCCGGCCAGCAGATCCAATCCACTTTCCGCCTGCGTTTGATTAACGCCTGGCTTCAGTCGGCCGATTAAATGCAGCCATCCGTCGTCGCGATTATAGATAAACTTCGACTGCGCCAACTGCGGATGCATTAGGACTGGGATCCAGATTTCGGTGGGCTGTTCGATCATCATACCGTTGAAGCTCGCCGGAGCAATACCGACGATTGTCAGAGGGATCCCGTTGAGAGTAACTGTTTGGCCAATTGGATCTCGGGTGGCGCCGAAACGCTTGCGCCAGAAACCGTCGCTCACGACAACGACTGGCTGTGTACCCGGAGTCTTGTCTTCTGCGGGCGAGAAGGTGCGACCGCGTGCCGCGCTGACACCGAGCACAGCAAAATAATTGCTCGACACAAATTCGCTGCTTACGCGTTCGGTGCGCTCACTCGTGCGCAGTTCCAACTGTTTCCTGCTGAATGCAAGCAGCCCTGAGAACACCTGGTTCCGGGCGCGGTAGTCACTGAATTCGGGATAGGAGAAAGAGCTGTTAACGAAGTATGGCCTGACGCTGACGGAATTGATCAGGACCAGAGCCCCAGGCTCCTTCACAGCCAGCGATCTGATCAGGAGCTTATCCGTCACGCTGAAAATTGCTGTGTTCGCTCCGATGCCCAGGGCCAATGCAAACACTGCTATGACCGTGAAACCTGGGGCCTTCAAAAGCACTCGGATGCCATAGCGTAAGTCCTGCCACAAATCTGCGATCACTTTTCCTCTCCGGTTTGTTCCAATCACCACGGGCTCAGGCGCGACACGACGCCATCGGCTCCGGAGCTCCCGAATCAACGGCTTGACGTCCTTCAACTCCGCGAGCACTGCACGTGATGCTTCCTCCGGTGGTATGCCGCTGGCCAACAGTTCCTCATAGCGATCCTCAAGATGCAGCGCCAGCTCCTCGACGATCGCAGACTCACGGGTCGGGGCGAGCCGCAGTTCAGTCAGACGACGCCGGACTTCTTCCTGCCACTCAACCATTTCTGCTCACCTCGATCTCAGCGCATGAACCATCCGAGTCGTCTCAGCAGTGCTGATCTAGCGTGGTGTTTCTAAACTTCGCGTAACAAATAGTGTTCGGTTTTCAGTCCCAGAGGGACGGAATATTTATAGAGCCGACATTCCCGAAGAGCGCAGAAGCTCCCGGAGGAGCGACATAGATTGTTTCGAGAAAAGCATATTCCGCTCCTCCGGAGCTGAGCTGGTTCTGTTCGAATGCTGGTTCTATAAATATTTCGTCCCTCCGGGACTGAAGAGGCGACCGGATTGACCAATTCTTGTTGCGTGAACCTTAGAGTCACCTCCTGGCCGGAACGCGCGCAGCCCTCTATGAGACCGAAATCAGGCCACATGTTTAGCTCTTTTTCTTAACGGTCAAACCTTCGGTTGTCCCCATATGTAGTATTGCCATATATACACTGAAACGGAATACCAAATCAAGGTTTTTCAAACTCGACTTGGAGTTCTTATGCCGCCGGTCATTGGGTTGGGTTGTAGGACACTTAACACCGGGCCTTCACGGCTCGCTGCTGTTACGTCGGTTCACTCTCGTGGCGTGAAGAATTTCAATTTGAGATTTCAGATTTCAAATCTCAGGATCTCAGGATCTCAGGATCTCAGATTTCAGATTCGTCGAATCCGTACTGAGAGGATCACGTATCTCGCGGTGACTCGCCTGGCATCCCGATCAATCGACGTGGTCACTGATGGTGAGAACAATGTGCCAATCATCTTTGCGATGGTCACGATGTCAACTACGTCAGTCTGTTCCACGGACATCAGAGCCTGCCGGTGACCGGTATCTAAGGGGGCTGGCTAGCAACTTCTGCATCGTACCAGACGTCCTCAGAGTGGGTTAGGTCGAATCGAAAACCGTAGGGCAGGGCAACGTACGGGGCCAGATCAGGCCGGGCAGCAGTCACGTGGTACGTGTGCTCGTGCTTCAGAGATTTGACATTACCGTCGTATTTCTCTGTGATCAGCCACCAGCCGGACATGTGCTCGGGGGACGGATATCTAACTGCCTGAACAGGCAGCCCGTCAAGAACCCCAGCCGATACAACCGTGAGTCTGTCGGCGCGTGGCGGTACGAAATCAGTCTCATGTGCCCGGCACACGCGATGTTGATCGCGCCAGTACTGCAAAGTCAGCGAGCCGCCACGGACAAAGTCTGTTGCTTCCGGCTCGTACTCCCAAACCTCCAGGAGATTGTTTGCGGTCTCCTGAAACTTGACCACCCAGTAGCCGTACGCGAGGGTGTCGCTCGGTTCGATTCTCCTGCCAGACTGGAACAAGTATTCCGTTACGAATCGCAGAAACGATTCTCCCTCTTCTACCAGGGCGGGACTGTTCACTTCGACGCGAATCTCCGGCAAGCCTCTGAGAGGCAAACCTACAGTCGATATGCTCAGCCCCTCTCTCTTGTAACCCAAAGGATTCATGCTAATTCTGGTCTGGTACCGTTCGCGGCCGCGGCGGCGGATGCAGTTTCCGCTGCACCTGACGGACCTCTCCGCCTTGGGTTTGGCTGCAGTGTAGACAGTGCGGATATAGCTGTTGTTTACCACCGCTCGGGTTTAGAGCGCTCGGCGGCTGATGATCCAGGACGAAATTGCCCCCCTTCGTACCTGGGTTAGTTGTTCCGCAAGTATGGCATCCCGTCGTCTCGCCGATCTTATTAACCTGAGCGCGTTCAGCCGCAGTAAAGTTGGGCTGCGGTCCCCTGGCCGGAATGGATTCGCCGGCGAATGGTCCTGGCTGTAGCGTCTTTCCGGTGGTAGCCGCTGTAGCCTCTACTCTCGAACCCGTTCCAATCGTCTTAACGAGGGCCGTGGCACCCGCTTCAGCGAATGGAGACAGCAGCATCATAGCATCGGCCGCCTCCATTCCCTGGCGCTGGTCCTGGTTGGTTGGCGTGAATGCCGCGGGCACCACGTCGCCGAATCGGAAGTTCGTGAATGGCGAGATCACCGTGTCAATAAGTCGGTTAGGCGCGTTGATTACGTTGCTGCTGATCGCGTTGACCGCTGCGCCGACACCGCCGAGAATGAAGTTTCCACAGGCCAGAAGCCCATCTGTACAATCCTTGCCGTTCGGATCTGTATTCTTCAGGGGATTGTTCCGCACGTACTCATAGCTGTTCCAGCTTTGCGCATCATTCGGGTGCTGATCAGCGAACGGGGCGTCCGCGCTGGTAAACCTGCCCTGCGCAGCCGAGTAATATCGAGCGCCGAAATAATCCAGGCCGGTTTCCGTGTCCCGCTCTTTTTGGGTAAACTTTTGTCTGACGTTATCGCCTACATACATTTGCGTGGGTTTGCGAACGGATGGTCCGGTTCCATCAAAATATAGTTCCTCACCGAACGGCAAGTAATCGTGTCGCGCGAGTATGCTTCCATTCGCTGCTGTAATAATTCTCGGTGTGCCCAAAGCATCTTCTGTTAAATAGCTGGTCCCGCTACTCGTCTGAGTAGCAGTATTGTATTCGGCGATAAGATGTCCCATCACGTCATAGACGAAGATTGTCGTGCCGCCCGAAGTTACCTTTTTGACCCGGCGCCCTTCCCCATCGTAACTATAATTCGCCCCACCGTTTTGCGGGTCGCCGCCGTTGTAGCTGACCTGCAGATTTGCGGCGTCATAGCCAAAGGATCGACCGTCGACATCTGTAATGAGATTTCCGGCGTCGTCGTAACGCACGTTGCCTTGGAATGGCGCGTTGCCGTCGATGCGGTTATCTGACGTTCTTATCGTGGGATTAGTTGAGGCATTGAGGGCCGTCGGAAGAGTTGTGCCGCCCGCCAAATTGCGGTTGCCATATCGATCGTAGCTGTAGACCTGCTTCCAAGTCGTAAATCCGCTGCTATCTTCTTGTGCCGCGCTAAGCCGATTCAACTGATCATAGGAATAAGTTTGCGTCGCAGTAAATCCGGGCACGTTGCTAACCGCTGGAACTATAATTACCTGGCTCTGCACATTGCCGTTGTTGGTGGTCGTGCCATAACCATAGGTGAGACTCATCAAACCCGCACCGTCCGGAGTAGCCCCAAGATCTATTTCCGTGACCTGTAATCTGGAATTGAAATTCGTGTGCTCCCACAATGCATTGCCGAGCCGCAAGGCCTGGATTGCTCCATGAGGGGCGTACAGGATGCGGTTGCCATCACTAATACTAGACGAACCACCAGCATAGTAGGTCCCGCTGCCCTGATTCTTCACTCCAACGATTCTGCCGGCACCGTCGTACATCGTTGACACAACTCGTCCCGACGGATAGGTCTCGGACGTCATGCTGCCGGCCAGGTTATATGTATAGGCCATCGCAGGGTAGCTCAGACCGTTGGTTGTCTGCCTGCTAGCGGTGATCCGGCCAAGCGCGTCGTAACCCGTATAGTCATAAGTTGAAACACTGCTGGTTATTGAACTCAGTCGCCCTTTACCGTTGGTGACCGTGTCGTACGTATACGTGACCTCCGGAGTGCCGTCGTTATACGTTCGCTTCTGGATCCTATTCAGCTCGTCATAGACATAGATGGTCGTGACTGGTAATTGTGTGTTGGGAGTTGGCCCGGCAATTTGGCGCGGATCAGTCTTTGTCTTTAGATTCCCGTTTTCGTCATATTCATAGCTGATTGTCCCGCTCTCCACGTTGGTAGCGGAGATCAGTCGCGAAAGCGAACTGTAGCTAAAGGCTCGCACCTGAGAACCCTGCGTCACTGTCTTCAGATTCGATAGTGCATCATAGTCGTAGACAGTGGCCTGGGTTGGAGTATCGGTCGGCCCCAGATTATTGCTGCTGTCCGGTTCGTCAACTCTGACCAGTCGCCCAATACCGTCGGTCAGGCTGCGGCGCACTTTGCCCGCCTGATCAGTGACCGTAACGAAGTTCGCATTGTATTCCGTCGTCACCGTCCCCGTGCCTGGACCTGGGCCTCCGCTTCCATTGGCATTCCACGGCGCAGGCAAGGCAGCGCCCGAATAGTTTTGTAGTTCGATCACGCGGCCGCCATTGTCCATCTTGGTTCGGGTCCAACCCATCGACAGTTCGCCGCTCGCACTGCCTGAGGTCGCGGCGCGATATGGATTCGAGACTACCTGGTAGCGATTAGAATCGGCGAAGAGATACCGCGTCTGCACCTTGATTCCTACAGTCTCGTCCGTCTCATCCGGCACTTTGGGATCTTCTAATTGACGGGATAGGCGCACGCGGCCCAATTGATCATAGTGCTGGATCGACACTAACACCCGCTTCGTTCCATCCGCTTCATTGCTGAGATCTGAACGCACGATCACTCGCCGGTTAATGTCAGAGTAGACGGTAACCGTATCGCTCTCTTCTAACTTGCCCTGGGCAGCCCGCACCAGCACCGGCCGGCCAATATCGTCATAGTCTGTGACAGTCGAAACCTGGTTATCGTCCGTGATCCGCGTGACGAGGCCAGTGCTGAAATCGTAGTCCCGTGTCTCCTTGTGCTGAACTGACGTTCCGATCTGGATCTGGGTCGGATAGATATCGAACCCTCCCACACTGTCGTAGGTAAACACTGTCGGCGTGCCGCGCGCATCCGTGGTTTGGGTTAGCTTGCCGCTTGGCGGACCGCCTGGCGGGTCGGTTGCCGTGCTGCCCCAGGCTGTATAGTTACTGGCCACTGAGATCGAATTGCTGGTGTTCAGTGGATTGGTGTAGGAACCCTTAGCCGAATCCCAACTGCTCTTCTTCGTCAAGTTGCCGGTGGTCGTCGCGTCGTCGTAGACAAACTCAGTGCGGGCCCGAGTCTGAACAGCCCCGCCGCTAATCTCAGCAACCTCAGTCGCGACGATGGCGTTTCTAAGACTTACCGAACCAGAGTTCCAGTAAGCGTCCGCCTCATCCGACGTGCTATCAGAGGCATCGCGAGTCGGACGCGCATAAGTGTTCGTCGTTAGCCGTATTAGTCGAGCACCGGGCGGAATGCCGGTGGGCCGGTTCGAAGTGCGAGGCACACTGCTGTAGTCAACCCAATCATATTCCGCGACACTAGTCTGATTGCCATTTTTGTCGAAGGTATAGTCTTTGATCGCCGTCTTGACCAGACTGCCAAACTGGCCCACAGAACGGAATTCCGTTTTGACATAGTAGTTGGCGCCCGCATCGTTTCCGAAAACAACTCGATGAGGTGCGTTCGGTTGCCAGAGACGCTCGATAACTTCGCCATCTGGGTGGATCTCTTTGTAAACTAATCCTGATGAAGAAAACTCTATCGTCGTATCATTGTAAAAATACGTAGTTCTTCCACCGTCAGGCGCTGTAATGCTGCTAATCGTGCTGCTGGCGCCGCCGCCGTAGGACCACGTGTCCACTATCGGAGTGGGACTTGGAGTTGGAGTTGCAGTGAGATCGTACTCAGGCTGATAGGCGAGGGTTTTCTGCGTGATAGCGCCATCTAACACAATGCGCGTGGTTTGCCCAAAATTTCCATCGGTCGAGTACTGGTATCCTACCTGGGCCAACGACGGAAGCCTGACGCCACTTACCTGCCCCCAACCATCCGAAGCGGTTGTCGAGATTGAGTCTGGGGCGCTGTAACTAAACTGATATTTCAAATCGCCCAACTGCGATGGCAGCGTGATGCTGTCAACGACCCGGATCGAGTTCGTATATTCCTGATCGGTCGTTATTGCCAGGTCTGAGCTATCTGCTGTTGTGTGGTACGTCCTGCGCACGTAGATCCACTTCCACTTCACCGTCCACATTAGCAGGTGATCGTTGAACCCTCGCGAGTAGATATTGTCTTGCAAGTCATGGGGTTCGATCATTACGTAACGGCCGAACTGATCAAACACGCCGTAGCCTGAGTGATTGTCCTTTTCTATGGGACCAAAGGATAAATAGTTGTTGTTGCGATCGTACAGTTTGTCTCCGACTGAGGATTGCAATCCTCTGGTCGCGAGACTTTCGTTCACCACTCGACTGCCATCAGCGAAGGAAAGTGTCCAGCCCACTCCACGATTGATTGTGAGACGAGTATAAGTGCCGTCAGTGCTGTAATAGGTTAGTGAATTTGGCGCGTATCCGGTCGTGCCGCTGCAGTTTCTGATCTCACCAGTGTCCGGGTTGACACCATAATAACCGTCAGCCAGAAAATCATAGTATCCGAGCGGCCGGAACTGATGAGCACCGCCGTCGGGATAAACCAACTGGACTTTCCAAATAAAGAACGCCTTCGGATCGGGGCATTGGGAGGGATTGATGTTGTTCCTGTTGAGGATTTCGAGAGTGTAATTGAAGCCGTAGTTCCAGCCCCCTTCAGCACTTGGAACCACTACGTTCTGGGGTCCCGAATGACCATACATGTCAACGAGTTCTTGCACCTTCGAGTCATACAGTTTGCTGTTATACCGCAAGCTGATTCCCGCACTGAGACTGCCACGTCCAGGCGGAAGCTGTCCCAAAGGCACATGAAGCATCAGGTTGCCATTTGTAGTATTAATGCTCTCAATATCCGAAATCGCATAAGCGTTGCCGGGCTGGAAACCACGCTGCGGATTCTTCTCTTGTGCGCATGCAGTCGCGGCAAGGAAACATAGGATTCCAAGAAAGCCTGCAGTAGAAGCGCTCAGCTTTAGAAATTGGTTGCTGGAGGTCTTCATTCTTTTCTTCCTCTCAACATAAAGATCCTCATAGAAAGATTCTTGATACTCTCCACCGCTCTGACGCTGACCAATAAGGACCGGGAGTTAAGGTGATCTCTATTCACGAGAGTCGCCAAAACGATCGTCCGGCAGCTTCACTGCAGACTCAGCAGTACCAGGATTTTCCCGGTACCGGAGTTGAGCGGCTCAAGCGCCTTGCCGATCAACGTGCCAGGCCGATGGATTTTTGCACCGCCCAAGTCAAGCGGCTCTGAGCGCATGGCCATTCCGGTATTGCCGCTTGTCACCAGCAGATCACCCACTCGAATCGGTCCATGACTCGCGTCTACCTGAACCATCACTCGACCGGTGGTGGCCACCAGGATACGGCCTTCGCCTGCTTGACCAAGCGAGATACCGGGTTTTTCCGAAATAACGCCCGCGACCGTGGTGTCATACTCACGGGTCGAAGCGATCACATGATTTGAACTCTCGGGATCGAGCACCACGACAGTGCCGGCGACCAGTGGTTGCGCAGCGGGAACCCACTCAGCCACATCCTGATACTTGGCGTTGATGTTTCCCGAGACGTTGATGTTCCCAGCTACATCGAGCGCGGCGGAAGGGGTGGTCGTTCCAATGCCGACTTTGCCGTCACCCATAATGGTCAGGAGGTCAGTAGCCGTACCGGTGCCGGTCTTCTGGCTAAACTGGAAAGCGGTATGTGCGTTATTGTAAACGTTATAGAAGTTGACTTCGGCATAACCGCCAGTGCGGTTCCAACCGACGGCGAGACCGCCAAGACCCGAACTCGTCGGAAGTGACTGAGTGTTGAAGGTCGTGTGAAGGAAGCCACCATTCACATCGAGGGTGTAGTCCGGCGATGCAGTGCCGATGCCGACATTGCCGGAGTTGAAGTAAGCGCTTGTGCCGGCAGTACTCCATTGCGAGGCGCCGCCTAACTGGGACCACGAGGTCTTGCAGTCTCCGGCAATGCAGAATCCTCCAGAAGCGTTTACCTGTCCGCCCTGGACATCCAGTTTGTAACCTGGCCCCGTTGTGCCGATGCCAACACTGCCGGTTGCATTCAAGGCTCCGTTGACATCGAGGCGATCATAAATGCTGACGGATCGGACGCCGCCAATTCCGCCGCTGCGACCCAGAATCATCAGGGTGTTGTAATTCGCCGCATTCTCAATCGCGGCATTGCCAGCTACGTTTCCGAAGCCCGTGTGATTGTGACTCGGGTTGTTGAAATAAACGTCGGAATTAGTGAGATATGCCTGGCCGAGACCAGCCGTGCCCGCCACGTCCAATTTGTAGTTTGGCGCCATCGTGCCGATACCGACGTTCCCGTTTGAGGTAAACGCCATTCGCGTGCCTACCACATCCTGGTGAATAACCAAGCCATTGGGCGGACAGTTGACGTCACCGACATTGTTGCACGGAGCAAGACGCCAACTCGCAGAAGAGCCGGCAGCGGTAAGCCTCAAGTTACCAGACGTCCACGGGGTGGACCCGTAGAGACTGACATTTCCCTCCATAACAGCCAGCTTTTCCCAGGGAGTCGCCGTGCCGATGCCGACATTGCCATTGGTGTCCATGCGCAAGCCCGACAGCGTGCCAGACCAGGGAGCAATTACTAAAGACGCGGAGCCTGGCGTCGAAATCCCGTTACCAAAAATAATCGCTGTATCGCCGGCTTGGGTGATCGGGTTGAAAGAGCCTGCGCCCAGACTCGGGCTAATATGCGCAAAATGATTATCAGGAGCGACGATACGAAAAGCGTTGTAAACGTCTGCGCCGGTAACTATGTGCAGTTTAAAAGCCGGATTCGTCGTCCCGATGCCGACGTTGCCGGTGGGAAAAGAAACTTGATTGGTACCGGATGCTGTTCCCGCACTTTGAGCGAAGAACAATTGGAGGCGATCGGTGCTGTTGTTGAAAACGGAGAACACAGAGTTTGCTGCGTTTGTTTTCGTCTGATTGTAACCAAAGATCGTCTGCGCAAATGTGCCCGCACCGATGTTATCAATGAAGAAATTGCCGTTCGCCCCTGGCCCCAATTTGAGCGAGTCATTGGCATTTTGGGATGTCGAATTTCCATAAAGGGTCGTAACTCCTGCGTCGCCGTTAACTGTCAGGAGTTTCCCGGGAGTTGGTGTGCCAACGCCTACGTTGCCTGCATTCGTGTTTGTAATATTCGAGCCGTTGGCTGTCCAGGGCTGCTGCTGCCCCCAAGCGACCGAGCAACCAACCAGTGTTATGGCAGCAATCACAGTTACGCGGGTTATTTTGTTGGCGTGGGGTCTAATCTTGTTGGCTGTTCTATTCATCGTCATTTCCTCTTGTGAAAGGGACCGTCTTCCGAGCATCTCATTCCCTATTGCCTGGCATAGCCATTAACCGCTTTACGAAGCTCCTGGACGTGAACCGCTTTTATCGGGAGCCAAGTTGTGATCTGAGAATCAGTGAACGGAGGCGTCGATATTTGCATTGCGTAAAGAGCGGGAACCAGGTTGTCTCTTAGTTCTTGAATGTCTTGAGCTCTCAGCGGAGAAACAAGACTCTGCAGCGATGAGGAGCTCCAGACGCCTTCCGGAAGGCCGGCTAAGGCCCGCACCACATTTATTGCTTGTCGCAACTCTTGAACATGAAGCGCCTTAATCCCGGTTAAGGATCCATTCGAGTTCAGGGGCTCGTCGGAAAATGGCAGCGTGGTCGCAAGTACCGTGTTGCTGTAACTGGACGCGCAGATCAATGGATTCCCCCTGGCCGCACAAACTCGGTAGAGGTAAGCGGCGGCGCCACTCGCGGAATCGGTCGCCCCGGGAAACAGACCAGGATTAATATTGAGCGGCGTAAATCCGCTTAGACCGATCTGATACTTCTCTATGAGATAGCGGTCGAAAGTCCCACCAGACGCAGTCCACGAAAGAGTTATTGTTTTTGCGGCGCCGGCTGAGTTCACCACGGCTGTCAGGTTGCTTGGCGGACTTGCGCTTGCCGGTGCGCCTAGTTGGACAAATACAAAATTCGAGTCTCCCACGTTTATCATTTGCTGCCGAGACATTAGCCCGGAGTTAGCAGGCACCTGAAAAATCACCGTACCGGACCCAGTGCCGGCGCCCGCCGAGGTTATGGTGAGAAATGAATTACTTTGAGGAATCACTTGCGCAGTCCAGTTACAGGACTGACCAGTAGTGAACTGAAAACTCTGATTTGCCCAGGCACTGCTTGAGAGTTGCATCCCTGGAGGGTTAATCGAAAAGGAACATGCCGCGGCTTGAGAGATGGTGAATGTCGCGTTTCCCACTCTTATCGTCTGCTGTCGAGGTGCTCCGGTATTGTTACCTGCCGCTTGAAAACTCACGGTCCCGGAACCGGTACCAGTGCTCGGCGAGGTAATCGTAACGAATGAACTTCCTTGAGGAGACGGCACACCTGGACTAGCAGTCCAGGCGCAGGACTGATCATTCGCAGTGAAAGGAAAACTCGATGACCCGCCAGCGAACGGCGCTGCGAATGTCGTTACATACGGAAGCGAAAAAGAGCAAAATGAGGGCGAAGCAGGTTGCCTGACAACAAAGGTTTGGTCTCCGACAACCAGCGTTTGCTGTCGAGACGCTCCAGTGTTAGCAGCCACCTGAAACGTCACTGTCCCTGATCCAGGACCGCTCCCCGACTGTATCGTCACAAATGAATTGCCTTGCGGAGTAACTGGACCCAAAGTGGCCGTCCAGGCGCACGAAAAATTACCGGAAACCGGTGTCACTTGAAAACTCGATTGCGCTCCATTCACGGGAGCCAGGAAGGCTACAGACGAAAGAGAGAGAGAGCAGGTCGATGCGGCCGGTTGGTTGATAGTAAAGATCTGGCCTTCCACACTTATCGTTTGCTGTCGAGATGCTGGTCCATTATTAGCTGCCACTTGAAAGCTCACGGTGCCTGGTCCAACTCCGCTGCTGGGCGGGATTAGCGTCACGAACGAGTTGGCAGCCACTTGCGCCGACCAATTACAGGACGGACCAATACTCACCTGAAAACTCGAGGTCCCACCATTTGCGGTGGCTGGGAATGTCTGAGGCGAAAGAGTCGGCGTGCAGAGTGGCGTAGATGTGCTGCCCGCTTGAACAACAGTAAATACCGCTCCTCCTACGCTGATAGTCGCCGACCGTTGGTCCACTCCTGTATTAGCGCTTACTTGAAAGGTCACCGTTCCGTTGCCGGTTCCGGCGCCGTTGCTCGGCTGGAGTATCGTGACGAATGAGTCGGCGACCGTGGCCGTCCATTGGCAGGTCGGGCCAGTAGAAACGTCAAACCCAAAAGTCTGCCCAGAGGCCGGGGTGGCTGGGGCTGGACTTGGTAACGCAACCGCTGAAAGAGAAAAAGTGCAGGCCCCAGGCTCCTCAGTCGCAATCAGTCTGCCGCCAACGTAGATGTACTCTTTGGAGAGTTTCGGTGTCGGCGTAACAGTAGGAGTTGGAAGTGACCGGATCACGGCGTGGTTACGACCAGGGGCAGGCGACAGATTTCCTGACGCTATACCCCAACTAACCCCAATGACCGCAAGTACCATTGCCAATACAATGACCGCCAGTCGCCGCCAATTCCACAGACTTGCTGGTGCTTTCTCAATTCTCTTCATCACCATATCTCAGGGACAAAATTCCGACGGCGCTCGGTTCTCAACCAGACGGTTACGGTGCTGAGTCGAACAGTTCTTCAGTGCTTATTTCGGCAAGACCTTCAGCGTAGACAGATTATGGACTGAGTGAATTTGCTGTGTATTGGACAGCCTTAATCTCGTTTGCACGGGATTAGCGCCGAGTGAGTTGCCGCGGTATTGCGCTGGAGTGATACCGGTGATCTCTTTAAATCTTCTGGAAAAGTGGCTCTGATCGTAGAAGCCCGCAGAGACAGCGACGTCAGCCAGACTTGCCTGAGGTTTGAGAAGTTCCTGGCAGGCGAATTCAATTCGGGCCCGACGCACGGTCTCGCCCACAGGGCAGCCATAGAAGCGACGAAATTCTCTTGCTAACGTTACGGGATGAACGCCAATCGCGCTGGCAATATCGCCCAGGACAAAACTATCCAAGGCTTGCGCCCTCACCAACTCATGTGCTCGGATCAACCAGCGTGGGGGCTGACGGGGCGCCGATTTGCTGCTCTGCGAGCGACGAGCAGTTGCGGCCACGAGTTCGATAGCAAGTCCTTCAATGGCCAATTGCGAGATGGCATCAGGTGCACAAAACTCATCGTACAACTTCCGTGCTAATACATTGACGAGACCACCGCGAGAATAAGACGGTTGCGCGAGGGATCGGATTACGTCTCTCAGCTCCCCCGCTCCAGTGGGTACAATCTCAACGCAAAACAATTGCGCGCCAGTCTTATCGAAATGTTGGGAATGAATTTCTCCGGCAGGATAATAGATCAGCATGGCCGCCTCGCAGCGCCGCACCCCATCGGTGGAAGATTCCTTGAAGCTGCCGCTCAATACCAAACAAAAATATGAGGACTCATGACAATGGCGCGGCAGTCCGGAACCGGGAGCATAGCTCCTTAGCGAAAGACTAAAGCCCGGCACACGTTGATTCTTCAAGGGCTCTCCGTGAAATTCGCCTGGGGGTAACCGAGAATGCATGTGAGCTCTAGCACTCTGGAAATGCGACTTGTTTCAGAAAAATCAGTGCGCCCGCCGGAGAGAGTGTCACCCCGGGGAAGTCTTCATTTCTGTCGGCGCTATTCTTCTCTTTCCCTCGTTGAATAACGGATGACCCAACTACTTTCAAGACTGGACCACAACACGCGCTAAGTGCGAGTGGCGCCCGGGCCTTGAACTCCCACCATCTTTGAGATGGCTCCTTGTATTGTGGTGCAGGGAAAGCAAGTAACAGGCCGTCAGCAACGTGGTCTACGGACGAGATGATTGTGCGTTCTTGTTGAGTCTTTGGCAGAACCTTTCCTTAGATATTTTTATTCGCCTCGTGTCTGTCACTGTGACATTCGCGCTAAAGTCACACCGTCCGGCTTGTTGAGGTTGTAATGCAAACTGTTAGTTTTGACCGCGTTGATTGCCATTCACTCATCGCAAACTAACAGTTCGCGTTATTAATTGAGGCACTGCCCAATATTGGGTCTGTTATTTCGTTCACTCGCCAAGCGCTTTCGTTTACAACTTTGCGCTCCTTGTCACAAAAGTCTTTCAGTCTCCTGGCCTGACTTCTAATCTCGCCTCCAACGCGGTTCCAAAACAGCCACAATCGAATAGCGGGAATAGTTACTTTGGTGAGGACAGTGAGGCAATGATCGTGCTTAGACATCTTACCTGCGTCTGGGCGCCTCTCTTTAGAACCATCTCAAATACGCGCTTAAAAATGGGCGTGACTACAAGATGGATCGCTGCCGTCAATTACGCTATTGGCAGCGATGGACCAGGGGCGTAGAGTTCGTTCCGTTTACATTAGTCTCTCCCTCGTTCGCGTTTGATGTCCCAGAGCTATCCGTGCGACGCGAATGATTTCTCAAATCCTTAACGCTCCGAGTCGTCACCTTGAGTCAATTGTGATCCTGCGCATCAACAAGAGGCTTTTCATTGTTACAGCTTTTCTAGTTGGAGTGCTAGCCATTGGATTAGTTGTCATTGCGCTACCAAGAAGTGTGCGCACTCGTAAGCTAATCAGTATGCCAGGAGATCTAAATAAGAGCGGAACATTGATGGCGGACTTTTATACAAGAGACTTTCCTCAGCGGGGAATATATCTAATTGCTCCATCGAGCCCTTCGTTTGCGAAGATGGCGGGTCAGCTTATGAAAAGCAAAGAAGGCTCGGCCGCTGATCTGCCCCCCTTATTCCGTTTTTCTGAAGAACTCAAGTAGCCATTCGGTTGTAGGGTACTCAGTCACTTGGGAGTGTGTGGATAAGCAGGGGGCCACGTCTCGTAAGGAGGTTTCCAATATTATTTCTTATCTTTTCTTACACGGAGACGAATCAGAGCGACATAAGGTGATGGCGGGCGAAGCAAGAGTAGTGGGACCGAACTCGACCTGGTTCATTTCACTTTACGGTCCGGCGAGACGTGTTGAAGGCATTGGCGATGGTCAAGTCAAAGAGTCGATGTTTGTTTCGCCGGCGCAAGAAGGATTGAAAGAGTTTTCAAAAGTCACTATTTCAGTCGATGGTCTTTTTTTCGATGATGGCACCTTCCTTGGTGCGGATACTACTGGTTTTTTTAATGACGTGAAGAGTCAAATGGATGCGCAGTACGAAGTATTAAGCGAAGTTGAGAGTGGCCTTAGATCAGGGGTTAAGGTTGAAGAGATTCTCAGGAAACTAGAACAAATAGTCAGCCAGCCTATCCCTGAGCTGAGCGAGTCGCCTTCTCGAATCGAATACATGAATTCCTATAGGATCATCTTCGCTAAAAATATTCTGGGTATGAAAAACGTCTTTGGAACCGAAAAAGCAATCGAGGATGTCCATCAACAATTAAGCAAACCCTGGGTACACCTGCGAAGGCTCTAGCTCGAAGGTAAAAGGATATTACAAATGAGCAAGCAACCCGTACTCGTAGCTGATTTACTACGTGGGAGTCTCGGCGGCCGGTCTTCATTTCTTAAATAATTAGAATCACACCATTCCCTTCTTCATTCTTTGAATTGTTCTGCGTGACACCCGCAACTGTTTTGCGGCAGAGGTAATGTTGCCATTGTTAGCCTGTAATACTTCCTTGAGGCGTTGCAGCTTCTCTGTCGGTTTGAGCGTGCGCCATGCCTGGTCTTGATGATTAGAGGTCACGTCTGCTGTCTCAATCGCCTCGGCGCCAAACATCACCCGGCGCTTGATGTAGCTCTCGAGCTCTCGCACATTTCCGGTCCACTTGGATGTGGTGAGCATTCTTAATTCATCAACAGTAAAAGTGGGCGCAGCCAGTTGGTACTGTTCACTGTAGATACCAGCGAAATGCTTTGCCAGCAAAGGAACTTCCTCCGGCCGAGACCGCAACGCAGGCGCGCGTAGTGTGCATCCGGTCAAACGAAAGTAGAGATCCTTTCGGAAGCGCCCCGACTCCAGATCTTCCTTGAGATCGCGATTGGTCGCCGCGATAACCCGCACATCTATTTTGATCGGCCTGTTCTGTCCCAAAGGCTGAATTTCGCCGGATTGCAGGAACCTCAGCAGCGCACCCTGCGCCGCCAAACTCAGATCTCCAATTTCATCAAGAAACAAAGTGCCACCGGCGGCGGCACGAACGATGCCTGGTTGTTCGGAATCCGCACCGGTGAACGCCCCTCTCCGATGTCCGAATAAACGACTCTCGATCAGCTCACGAGAAATCGCTGAGCAGTTAAAGGGGATGAAAGGATACTTGGATCGTTTGCTCTCAGAATGAATCGCGTGAGCTATTAACTCCTTCCCCGTGCCTGTCTCACCAAGCAGCAGAACGGTTTCATTTGTCGACGCCAAAATCTTGAGTTTGGCAACGAGGGATTGCATTTCGCGACTCGTGTAGATGAGCCCATGAAACAAAAATGATTTCGTCGAGATCTTTGCGTTAGAGGACTGTAACCGCAGTAGTCGGTCGGCTGTTTCGCGAACCGGATCAAGATTAACTGCGGGCGCCAGGATGAGTGCTCGACGCGCGGTTTCGCGAGCCGCCTGCGGATGACCGCACTGCTCTTGTATTTCGCTCAAGTGAAGTAAGGCGGGCAGAAGTTCCGCCTGGTTCTCGTTGTGTTCGAAAAGCGAGACCGCTCGATCTAAGAAGGTTTCTGCTTCGGAGTAACGACCGAGCCTGGCATAGATGAAGCCTGCCGAATCACACGTGGCGGCTTCGATGTGCGGGTTTGGGTCCCTCGCGAGCAGCTCCAAAGCCTTGAGAACGTACTGCTCTGCATCTTTGAGTTGCTTGTTTCTGGCCAGCAGATAACTCAGATTATTATACTGCGCTGCAGCCTGTCGGGCAGACCCTGCCTGGGTATAGAGTTGGGCCGCTTCTTCGTAGTCTGACAAACCTCGATCGACGTCGTTCGTTCGGTCAAAAGCCAGCCCTCTGCAGGCACGAAGTTCCGCCATGAGACGGAGATCATCGCGAAACGAACGGGAGATCTCTTCGCCCCTGCCAAGGGCAATAAAAGCACCGTGATAGTTCGAACTAAACATCAACCCTACTGCCAGTCGTACGAGCGAACGAGCACGTTCGTAGACGTCCGGCTGTATTTCGGCCGACAAGCTCGCCTCGGCTGCAGCCTCGTCAAACCTGCCTTGCATAAAGAGAGTGTCGAAGCGGACGCGCCTCCAAATAGCTGCTTGTTTTAGATCACCTTCCTTTTCATAAAGGTCGGTAGCTTGCAGAGCAATCGAATTTGCCTGGGAGATATTCCCTAGTGCCACTTCCGAGCGGTAAGCTCCGGACAGATCGTACGCTTCCTGTGACGACATATTCCGCGCTCCTTACCAAGCTGAGTTAATTTCAGGCCATCTTTCCGTGCGCCGGAATTGACGGCTCCCACCGACGTTTGCTGGATGCTGCTCTGGCAGGCTGCTGAAAAAGTGATTACGATCCACGAAATTACACGAAGCAGCACGAAGCCACACGAAGAAGATGCGGTTTTCTTAGTGTTATTTCGTGTTCGTTCGTACGACTTCGTGGATCGTATGGATTTCCTGATCTGTACATCTGTTTTTCAGCAGCCTGCTAGTCGTCCTTTCGTTCTTGCGCCTGGCCCCATTACGCCAACTCATATCGCAAAAACGCCGCCGTGAAGAGCGGTGAGGTGCTCATTATGTGACCAATCGAGTTCATCAACAAGAACTTCGCTAGTCTCGTTTCGATAGTCGGTGAGAATAACTTACGAGTTTGGTTGGAAACAGTTCGATCCGAATCTTGCCTTTAAACGCCTCCAACAGGCTGCTGAAAAAGTGATTACGATCCACGAAATTACACGAAGCAGCACGAAGTCACACGAAAGAGATGCGGTTTTCTTAGTGTTATTTCGTGTTCGTTCGTGTGACTTCGTGGATCGTATGTATTTCTTGATCTATGCACCTTGTGTTTCAGCAGCCTGCTAAACGGAAACTAGGACATTACGGAGATTTCCTACTGATTGACTCTATTCATAGCGCAGCGCCTGCAACGGATCGACTTTGGTCGCGCGGCGTGCGGGGATGCAGCAGGCCAGCAGAGACACCAGGATCAACGCGAGCGACACGGCGATGAAAGTCAGGCTGTCGGTGGGTGTGACGCTGAATAACAAGCTCCTCATCAGGCGGGTCAATGCGAAAGCGCCGACCAATCCGATGGCTACGCCGGTTACTGCGAGCGCCAGGCCTTTTCTCACGACCATTGTCAGTATGTCTCGCGCTCTCGCGCCCAGAGCCATGCGAATACCGAACTCATGAGTTCTTTGACTTACCGCGTACGACATCACTCCGTAGATTCCGATCGCGGCTAACGCTGACGCGATCGCGGCAAAGACGGCCAGGATAACAGTGTAGAAGCGCGGCTCCGCGACGAATCGCCTTGCGCGATGCGTTGAGAAATCGCATTCAAGTCAGCCGCAGCCTCAGCCGCTGTGCGATTCCCTTTCAAACAACCGACCACCATTAGATAGTGGGCGCCGCGAACGGTAAGTCCGTCTTTAATGCGTGGCATTAATGGTAACCACAGGGCCACGCCGTTCGCCGCAGATTCGCCTTCCTGCGCCGTGAAATCGCGCGGCGCAATGCCGACGACTTCGTAGTTCTTCCCGTCAAGCGTTATTGACTTGCCAACAAGGTTCGTGTCGCCGTTGAAACGGGTGCGCCAGAGCTGGTGACTCAAGACCACCACCGGCTGGCTGCCGACACGATCATCGTCTTGAGCAAAGAACCGCCCTTCGCTCGGCGTGGTGAGCATCGATAAATAGTTCGAACTCACGGCAGCCGCGCGCATCCGTTCCGGCTCGCCGTCCCCGGTGAGGATTACAGCTTCTTCGCTGAGCGCAGCGAGTTCGTCAAAACTCTGTTGCTGTGCTCGCCAGTCAAGGAAAGTCGGCGGTGAAACCGACATGTCGTGAACTCCCTGGTTGGGATTTGTCTCCGAGACCCATATCAGACGGTCAGCGTTTTTGAATGGGAGGGGCCGCAACAGCACTGCATTGACTACGCTGAAAATTGCTGTAGTGGCGCCGATGCCGAGGGCCAGAGTAATCACAGCAACGGCCGTGAAGCCCGGATGTTTCAGCAAGCTGCGGATGCTGTAGCGAATATCCTGGCCGAGATCTAAGATCGTATGGCCAGTCCTTTTGCCGCCCAACACTACAGGTTCTGAGGTCACCGCATGTTCGACATGGCGCAGTTCTCGTATCAACAAGCCACTCTCGCTCAATTCCTCGAGGGCGGCTTGAAAGGCCGCCTCCACAGTTGCTCCCTCTGACAACAACTCTTCGTAGCGATCTTCGAGATGCTGTGTCAACTCCTCGACGATCTCCGCCTCACGAGTCGGAGCCAGTCTGAGAGGACCGAGACGCTGTCGAATTTCTTCTTTCCAGTCGAGCATTTCTTTACACTCCGGAAACTTGGCGGTTCACGTCGCTGGGTGCTCGTCAAGCAGGATTGATTCCGGCCACGCGGTCTAAAGCCGCAAAAAAATCTTTCCAGGTCTTCCGCTGCTCGGCAAGTATTCGCTGCCCCGAAGCAGTCAACTTGTAAAATCGACGGCGTCTCTGTCCGGCTTTCTCGACCCAACGGCCGCTTATCAATCCGCGTTTCTCAAGGCGGTAGAGCAACGGATAGAGCGAAGCGACGTGGAATTGCAGCACGCCATCAGAGCGCTGCTCGATTAACTTGGCGATCTCGTAGCCGTGGCGTGGCCGATCTTCGACCAACGCCAGGATCAGCATTTCTGTGCTGCCTCGTTTTACTTCGCGATCAAGCATCAGGTATCTCCATATGTAGCATTGCCATATATATAGCCATGAAATTGTAAAAAAGCAAGAATTATGCGGCGGCTCAGCAACTAGCAGCTCCGACATGCTGCTCTGTCAAACCGGAAATACAAATGATGCGACACAGGGCCTTGTCGCATCCCAGTCACGGCGACAGGCGCAGTCTGCTCCAAATTCAGAATTTCCAGGTCGACTCTGAATCCGCCGTAAGGCTATTTTTTGTCGATCAAAATAGCGCCGGGTCTCGGCCCCTGATTTGCTGAAGGCTCTTGAGATCTTCCACAACATTGCCGAACACCGCTTGAGAGTCTTCTTGAAAGGCGCTGAACAGTGTCATCAAATGGTAGTGCCCCAATTTGAAATCAATTCTTCGTTTAGAGGTGGGCGTTGCCCGCCGGCCCAAGGTTAATTAAAGTGAATTCCTCTTTTTGACGGGCACCGGCGGGCAACGCCCGCCTCCAAACGGAAATTAGGTCACTACCCATCAAATGGGCCACTTGAAATTAGTAGCATCCGCGTGGTAGTGGTGGCTCAGCGGAATGATTGCCGTACGAGTAGTGTGCGTGTGTCGGTCAGCTAATTCAGAAAATCATTTTGGGCTCGGCGCTGAATATGTTCGTGAATCGAAACTCTATTTGTGAAGGAGCGGCAAATGGAACGAGAAAGAGAACAACTGCAAAGGATCGAGGGCATCATCATAATTCTCGAGCAGCGAAATAAGCGGCTCACTCGGGGATTGTGTTTCATGCTGGGCTTATTACTTCTGATGGTTATTGGCACGATCTTTCGTCCCAAGTCGGTGAGGGCGGAGCAGGTCGTGCGCGAACAAGTGAAGCCTGATTCAATCCTGCGAGTTCGTGGACTGGTTGTGGTTGACGAAAGAGGAACTGAGCGCGTGTCAATCGGTGCTCCCGCGCCGGATCCGCTAATCCTCGGCAAGCGCGTGAGCCGGGGAGACTCGTTCGCGGGCGTTCTGGTCTTTGACGCCGAGGGCAATGAGCGAGGCGGTTACGGCACGGATGATTCCGGAACTGTCTTTCTCTCGCTGGATGAAGTTGGACAAATGGTAGGCATCTTCCGGGCCGGGCCAGTGGGCGGAGTGAGCCTCAACCTTACCGGCCGTGGAGATCAAAGCTCAGTTTCCATTGGCGCTATGAATACGGGTTCATACCTGCAATTGGGCCGGCGAGGGAAAATTGTTTTTCAGCAACCTGAAGCGGAGAAAGGTAAAAACTAATGCAGAGGCAATTGCGCCGTCGTGTGCAAAAACGCTGCAGGTTCATCCTACTCTGCCTGGGGCTTGGCCTATTGGTGTATATCGATGCGGCAAGTGCTCGCGGCGTCTCGCCTGACTCGACTTCAGTTCGCATCTTCAGCGGTCACCAGGGTGCGATCACTGCCATTAGTTTTTCGCCGGACGGGCGATTGCTTGCTTCAGCCAGCCTTGATCGATCGGTTCGGCTTTGGGATATCGCAACCCGAAAGAATTTGCGCATATTGCGCGGCCACACCGATGAAGTCTACACGGTAGTTTTCTCGCCTGACGGCCAGTATCTTGCTTCATCCGGATATGACCGGCGCGTGATCGTGTGGCAGCCGGCATCGGGCAAGATCGTGCAAAACATCTCATTGTCGTCCTGGTCAACAGCGATCGGATTCTCCGCGGACGGCCGTCTTGGCGTAGCAGATCATCAGGGAAACATCGCGATACTCAACCCAAAGACAGGGCTAATGATTCGGAAGTGGAAAGTCGATCTCGGCGTCTTCTCTTTGGCCTTCTCACCCGACGGACGGTCGCTGGTAACCGGAGGACCGATCAACGTTTGGGACGTACAGACAGGAGAAAAGTTGAAGGAGCTGCCGGCGCCAGGAGGAGTAACGGCGATAGTTTTTTCTCCAGATGGACGGTTTCTGGTGACGGCCCATTGGCGGGGCAGCGCGCGCCTCTGGAATTTCGCGACGGGCGAACTAATCAACACCCTCGAACCTAAAGTAACGAGACGCGTGCGCGGACCTTCCGGGTATGTCGCCCTTGATTTGGAGATGCCCATGGCAGCGGCTGCTTTTTCACCTGACGGAAAGTTTGTGCTTACCGCCGGTGAAGACAAGGCGGTTCGCATATGGGACGTATTAACACGCACAGAGGTTCGCCAATTTACGGGGCATACAATGGCGGTAACCGGCCTCGCTTTCACGTCCGACGGTAAGTACCTGGCGTCCGGCAGCCTTGACGGCTCTGTCCGCCTTTGGCTCTTTTGACCAACAGCTCCCCGTCTCCAATCCAAGGCGTTAGGCGGACAGTTAGAGAAGCCTGAGCCAATCGCTATTCGTATCGCAGGGCTACTAAGGGATCGACTTTTGTTGCCCGCCGCGCCGGGATGTAACACGCTATGATTCCGACGACGATCAGAAGCAACGGGACGAGGGCAAACGTTACCCGATCGGTTGCGCTCACTTCGAAAAGCAAACTCTGAATCGTGCGCGTCAGTGCGTAGGCTCCCGCCAGACCCAGCACAACGCCGAAGAGGACCAGCGACATTCCTTGTTTGATTATCATGCTCAACACGTCACTCGCTTTCGCTCCGAGCGCCATGTGGATTCCGATCTCGCGTGTGCGTTGCGACACCACGAAGGAGAGCACGCCGTATAAACCAGTCGCCGCAAGGACCAGGGCAAGGCCGGCGAATATTCCCAGGAGCACGACGGCAAAGCGCCGCGTCTCGAGTGTGACTGCCACGCGCTCGTCCATTGTCTTCACGTCATAGACTGGTTGATTCTTGTCGACAGCCAGAACTTGCTCGCGAATAGCCTGAGTCAAAAGCCGCGGATCACCCGACGTCCGCACTATCAGCGTCGAAGCCGACGAATATAAAGGAAGGTAAAAAGTGCCTTTTGATTCTTCAGCAGGATCCCGCAACTGCGCCGTGGCCACGACACCGATGATCGTGGCCCAGGGACCCTCCCGATTCCAACTGATCCCGCCGCCCAACGCATCGCCATTGGGCCAAAAACGCCTGGCTAATTCTTCGTCGACGATTGCGACCGAGCCTGGCGCAAAGGTCGTCGCCCTCATGTCCGACAGTTGAAAGTCGCGGCCTTTAAGAAGTGGCAGTCCGATGGCCTTGAAATAATCTGACGATACGAATGCGTAGTCCGCATGCGGCGGCGGATCGTTGCGGTTCGCGTGCCATCCCCGTATGGCAAATATCGAATTGTCACCTCCCGAAGTGAAAGGCGTTTGCATGGCCACCGCCGTGTGTTCTACTCCGGGCAACGCCGCTACACGCGTCAGCACATTCTCGTAAAATCCAGCGGTGCGGGCGTTAGTGTTGTATTGAGTGCCGGGCAAAGAAAGCCGCAAACTTAAAACATTGTGCGGATCAAAACCGGGCCGTACCTCGAGCAGCCTGGCAAAGCTGCGAACGAACAGCCCGGCGGAGATTAGTAAGACTAGCGCCATCGTCACCTCGGCGACGACGAACACCCGGCGCAATCGACCGCGAGTCCCGCCTGCGGAATCAGTTCGGTCGGATTCCTTGAGCGAAATGACCAGATTCGTTCTCGATGCCGTCAACGCCGGGATCAGACCAAAGATCACTCCACAAACTAGCGAGACCGCAAAACTGAACAGCAGTACTCTTATATCTAAATGAACAGTGCTGAGACGCGGTAGGTTGGTTGGAGCAATCGCCAGCAATGCTCTGGTGCCCAGCAACGCAAGCAAAATCCCAAACGCGCCGCCAACAACGGCGAGCAGCACACTCTCGGTGAGCAGTTGGCGAATGATGCGACTGCGCCCGGCGCCTAAGGCTGCCCGTACAGCGATCTCGTGAGTGCGCACGCTGGCGCGAGAAAGAGAGAGATTCGCTACGTTCACGCATGAGATCAAGAGAACAGTAATGACCGCGCCCAGCAGTACCATTAGCGGCTTGCGCACATCGCTTATGTATTCGTCAGTCAGCGAGCGGACCTCGATATTGAAATCACCCGGGAGTCCTCCCGAAACATTCCGGGCGACGCCGCTCATGGTGCTCTGCGCCTGGCTGATATTCGTGCCGCTCTGCAAACGCGCTACCATCGTGTATCCCAGACTGAAGCGGCGTTCCTCAGACAATTCGCGCGCCGTAAAGGCCATCGGAATCCACAGATCGACGTGCGGATAAATCTCTTCAATTCCCTCGGGCGCAACGCCCACGACTTGATAGCTGTCTCCGTTAAGCTGGATCAAAGTGTCGAGCACTGCTTTGTTCGAATCGAATGTTCGCTTCCACAAAGCAGAGCTCAGCACCGCAACGTGCTCACCGCCGACTTTGTCTTCTTCCGGAATGAAAAACCGTCCCGCCTGCGGCTTAATCCCCAGTGTCATGAAAAAACCCGCGGTGACTCGGCCGGCTTGCAAAAGCTCGGGAGTGTTGATGCCGGTTAGATTGAAATTCCTCCCGGTCATTGCAGCGGTAGACTCGAAGACATCGGTTTGGCGACTATAATCGACGTATTGCGGCGCTGATACCTGCGTGCGCGGCAGGTTAATTTTTGGCATCTGATTGTGTATCACTACCAGGTGATTCGGATCTCTGACAGGCAAGTTGCGTAACAGCACCGCATCGACCACAGTAAAAATCGCCGTGGTCACTGCGATGCCTAACACTAACGTCACCAGCGCAACGATCGTAAAACCAGGAGCCCTCAACAGAGCTCTGAACCCATAACGCAGGTCTCGCCAAAACTCCTCAAGGAGTCTGACGCGGCGGGCGTCACGGCATTGTTCTTTCGCTTGCTCCATACCCCCGAACGATTTCAGCGCGGCGTAGCGTGCCGCCTCAGGGTTCATACCGCTTTGCAGATTTTCCGCAATATCGCGGTCCAAATGAAAACGCAACTCCTCGTCGAGCTCACGCTCCAGATGGTCCCTCCGCCACAGCGCGCGCCATCGTCTCTTGATCCTCTCAAAAGTCATTGGTCCTCACGCATCGCGCAAGATGAGCGCGACCGCGCCGGAGAAACGTTCCCATTCCCGGCGTTCAGTTTCCAATTGTTTGCGTCCGGCGACAGTTAACTCATAGAACTTCGCGCGGCGGTTGTTTTCGGATTGTCCCCATACCGCGGAGATCAGGCCTCGCTCTTCGAGACGGTGCAAGGCCGGATAGAGCGCCCCGGGTGTAACACTCAGGACTTCACCCGAGACTAGCTGCAAGCGTTGCATAATGTCCCAACCGTTGAAGGGGCCCGAACGCAACAGACGCAGGATCAGGAGCTCGAGTGTGCCTTGTAACAGATCAGCTTTCTGTTTCTTCATGTTTCTCCTATAGCCATCCAATAGGGATCGCAATATAGTCCTTGACCTATCGACTGTCAATAGGAGTTTTCGGATTGACGGACGCGAAACAGAAAGGCCACAAAAACCGCACGGAACAGCCGAAGAGTGGAACTCATTGCAAGTCTCCTTTAGCTGGTTGCAGACGACGAACCGGCGGCGGGGCGTTTCGAATCCCGATCTCGAGGCGACGGAATGCGACATTCATGGCGGCGCTGCGGCTGCCTGGCAAAAACTCACAAGTTTCGGTTCCCGATATTTCCGGGAGCTGACGACATTATGCGGTGGTGCGGTCTATTTTCCGCCGTCCATGTGCCATCCCGGATTCTCCCACTGGCCGTTGCGCAACACGAAGACTTCCGTCACCCGGCCGGTGTTTGTCCTGCGCTGGCCGCCCATTTCGACTTCGCACGAATAGATCGAGTAAATCACCGCCGTCATGCCGAACATTTGAACCTCGGTCTTCGGAAATTCGAGTTTGATCAACTTGCCGCCGCTCTTTGCAAACTCAGCCGAACGGTCAAGGACTTGTTGCCGCCCTCCCCAGTTTGCGTCGCCACCGGGATCGATCGCGATTGTTTCTTCCGGGATCAACTTTTCCAGTGTCGCGCGATCACCGGCAAAGTAAGCGCGCCAGACTGCTTCACGCGCATCCAACAAGCGTTTCTTCATCGCATCGCCGATTTGTCGAGGCGCAGCCATTTGCGCTTCCGTCGAATCCGGATGCAGCGCTGTGTAGCTGCCGCTCTGAATCCACTTGCCGTCGTTTTTCGTGTAGAAGTCACAGATGCGCAGCGCGCGTTGCTGCTGTGGATTGCCGGGCCAATTCGATTCGACATCCGCTACGAAGCAGGCAAACGCAGCATCCCCTTTGAAGATCACCTCAAACTCGCGAAACCTGTAGCTCTTCATGCCGTAAGGTTGTTTTGGATCCTGCGTGTTCCAATCCACATACTCGCCGATGCCTTTTATCACCGTGCGTCCATCTCCCAGATACCCCAGCCAGTTCTCAGCATGAGTCGCCCGCAAAGCGGCGTTGTCTTTATTAATAAAAGCCTGAAAAATGCTTTCGATGTGGGCCTTGATCGCGGCGCGATCAGCCGCGCGGTCGTCCTGTGCGCGAGCGGCAACACCGGCCATGAGCGAAGCGCAAATGGCAAAGGGAAGAAACGACGATATGCGCAGATTCATGAACGTATCCTCCGAGAGTCTGTAACGAATTTTGACCAGCCCAGGCATCCTACGATGTGAGCAGTTACCCGACAACAATCAATACGCAAACGGCGCCTTTACTGACGCAAGCGGTCGGTAGTGGCTCAGTTTGGTTTTCTCTGTGTGGGCTCCGCGTGCTCTGCAGTGGAGAAAAGCTGCGATCGATCTTCGCCTTCAATTCATCTCTTGAGATTTGTTTTCGTCATTCGGTGCTCTCGCTTCTCATTGCTTTCGCGCGCTCCATTCAAGATAAGTCTTGAATGCATCCGGTCGTCCTGGAGGAGCGATCTCGAACTTTCCGCTCAGCGTTCCATCTTTGAGCTTCCGGTAAGAAAGTCGATACCGAGGCTGTGACTCCGAAGCATCGCTCAAGAATGTCACGGCCTCGTGGTCCGAGGAAGGGATCACCTGATAAATAATCTGCTGACCTTCGCTATCAAAGTAATTCGCCCTGATCTGATTTGAAGCACCGTCAAGATAAATGACCATTAGATCGTCATGCTTGACTGCCGGATGAGCAGAGCTTGCCGGATACTCGGCATGGTTCTTTCGCACAATTGCTTTATTCTGCAGATCAAATATGAAGCTGAAAATACCCTTCCCCGATCCCGGCCCGCCGCCTCCGACGCCTTCCCAATCACCAATAAGGATCCGCAGATCATCGAGCGAGTTCGTTGGCGCCTTCTGTGCAAGCACTGGATTGATCAGTAACAAAAGAGTGGCTAAAACCAATAAGAGCCTCATCCTGAATTCTCCTCTTCTTTTCCGTGATCATGATGGGTTGTGGGCGACAGTATATCGGCTCAACAAAGGAATTAACTATGATCGATAAGTCTTTTCTACCCGACTATTATTCATCAAGCCACCGCGACTGAGGTATCATATTTTGCCCATGTTCCAGGTTCGGCTAGTGGTTCAGTTTGAATTCTCCGCGCGTTCTCAGCGTTCTCGGCGTCTCGGCGGTGAGTGTTTTCCGTATTTGTTCTCCACCGCAGAGACGCTGAGCACGCTGAGTTCAAGCAGAGAAAAACTGTAACTTCGATTGCCGTTGTCCCTTGAGGGAGCAGAGCGTCAAACGGATGAACCAAAGGACTGCAAGCATAACCGCGCAAGATCGCTGGGATCCGGAACCTCGCTGGCCGGCAGCAATCGCAGTGCTGGCTGTCGGTGGCTTATACCTGGCGCTGCCTGCGGCTTTGACGATTGGTCCACGCTGGATGTTCCCCGGCGTTATTGCGGTGCTCCTGGTCCCAACTGTGATTTCGCATCGCGCGGGTAAACATCAACTCAACAGGATCCTGGGTTTCACGGTCACCGGCCTGGTGACGATAGCGATGATTGCTTCAGTCAGTCTGCTGATCGCAGCCCTGCCGGCGCACAAGGAATCGCCAACCGCTCTCCTGGTTTCAGCAGCGGCTCTGTGGTTCACCAACATTCTGGTGTTTGCTTTGTGGTACTGGCGTCTGGATGCGGGCGGGCCGCACGGACGAGATTCGCGCGCGGGACATGCCGACGGAGCGTTCTTGTTTCCCCAGATGACTCTGCTTCCTGAAGCAAAGGCGGCAGCGGGTGAGCGAGCGTGGTCACCAAATTTTCTTGATTATCTCTTTCTCGCCTTTAACACGAGCACAGCCTTCTCACCCACGGATGTGCCGGTGCTCGCGCGCTGGGGCAAAGCGCTGATGATGCTCCAGTCGCTGATATCCCTGACCGTAGTTGCGTTGCTTGCCGCCCGAGCGGTAAACATCCTTTAGTCATGGCCGTAAGCCGATCTGGCACACGTAAACCGGACGGTCCTCGCGCGAATCAATAAGGATATTCTGCGCGACCTTGAACGGTTCATCGCCGGGCTGCAACATTTTGACCTTCCAGACGTGTATCGACTTCGCCTTGTCGGTAGCGAGTCGGATCAGCTTTGTTTGGCGTTGGCTGCCGGCTGAGGACTCGATTCCAGGCTCGAGGGCGAAATTCAGGTTGACGATTATTTCACCGCCGTTCGGATCGTCCCTCGGGTCAAACTTGAGGGTGAAGTCGCCAAAGGTATGTTTAAGCGCTATCGCATGGTCAGTGCTGGCGCTAATTAAGCCCGGTCCGAACTCCAGATTTTCCGGCTTCAAACGAAATTTTGAAGTGTTGACGATGACAAACTTGATCGTATCGTCAAACTGTTTGGGCCTCGGCACTTCGATTGGACCAGCGGTGGAGTGCTCCTTGCGGCTGCCGAACACTTCGTCATTTGAGAGCCGGCCCAGCCCATCAATCGCGAGGCGCCGGAAGACTGAACTCGCGGACGACAGATTTGGACCCGAGAAGGTCAACTCGAGCATGTAGTCCTGATCGGGGCGGGCCCGCATATCGCGTCTGACCAAAAATCTCAGCGTGAGTGGCGATGGATCAGTGTCGTTGTACCTGAGCTCGACCGGAAACTCGAGCGCATGATTTGGCGCCGGTGAAATAACCTCAGTCAGACCGACAACATCAGGAATACCAGCCTTTCGATAAGTATCGTTCAACGGCAGAATGCGCGCACCCGGCGATTTGAGGGGGAACTGTCGCTTCTTGTTGAGGTAGGGCGACAACGGTTTCGTCGGGAAGTCGAGCACATAATCGTGCGCGAAGAGGCTTTCGGATCCGACCGCGAGCGTATGCGTCTCGAAACCAGGTTGGATAACCCACAGCCGCGGAGAGTCGCCGCCGCGAAAAGCTGCCACCGCATCCTTTTTAATATTCAGACCATGTCCGCAACGCGCCCAATAGTCTTTTTGCGGGTTGTAAATTAGATCCTGCGGCTCTTCTTCCGGATCTTCGGGTTTCGAGTCTTCGGCTGCATTCGGGTCTTTCTCTGGCTTCACATAGCTCAACACGTTTTGCAAGCCGAACTTCTCCAGCGACGCCAGCGACGGGACAGAACTGGGGCTAAGCACAGCAAGAACGCGCCCGACAGGCACGAACAGCCCGTCCTCGATCATGGATTTCTCCTGGTGACGTGCGCCTTCACTCTTAGTGATCGCGCTCGCAGCTTTTGTAGGCTGATCAAGCGTGCCTGTCTTCGTAAGCTCAAAACGAAATATCTGGCCTGACTTTCGATTCAGCGCATAGAGCGCATCGTCGAAAGTTACCAGACGAAACCCCGGCAACTGCTCGAGTAGTGGTTCGGAACGATATTCCGCTTTCCTGGCATTACTGTCGAAGCCCACCGAGAAGGCGCGGCGAACCGTACCGGCGGGCAACGGACCTTCAACAACGACATAGGCGCGTCCACCGAAGCCGGCGAGATCGAAGATGGCTCTGGGATGGGCCACCAGGTTGCGAATATCCGCGGGCAGGTTCAGAGGCGGAATCAGGTCAGGAGTTCCATCCGGCTTGAACGGCGCCACTTCGAGATCAGGAGTGGTTCGCCGCAACGTGACAAATCGCTTGTCAACTGCCGCGAGCGCAGTCCATTCCAAAGGTATGTTTCCATCGGTCTTCTTGATGAACCTCAGTTTCTTCAAGGCAGGAGTGGTATCAAAGTTCCCGACGTCCGCTACGTGTAATCCCTCGATAGTCAAAAGTGCAATTTTGGGAGCAACCACCGCCAGTCCCAACAGATGACCCTTGACGTCCGGTTTTTCCAACTGGCTCCAGCGGACTACCTCAACCAAGTCGCTTTTCTTCGGCTCTGGCGGGGAAAGCAGATAAACTGTTTCTTCATTTACCTGACGCGCGGTGAAGCGCATGACGCCGGAGCCTTCGTGAAAGCGGCCCAGGGTCTGCTGCGTTAGGTTGATGATCCGGCTCGTCTCACCACCAACACGGAGCTGCACCTGGTTGACACCCCAAGCCGCCCAATGTGCTTCGATCAATCCGTGGGGTAAGACCATGTCCGGACTCAACTTCAAATGGAGATACTTGTCGTTCGCCGTGTCGAACGAAAGCATTCTCACTACCTGTATGTTCGTCTGGCTGTTCGGTCGTTTTACTTCCGCTTGCAACACATAGGTCATCGAGCTGACCACACGAATGTCGAGCGAACCTTCTGAGATCTTATATTTCTCAGTTGAATCTGCGCTGAGCGTCAATTCAGTATTGCCGCCAGGGAGCGGTCCTCGCAGCGTGGCGCTCACTCCGTCCTTGATCTTCCAAAATATCTTCGCGGAATTTCCGGACTTAACCGTCGTCGGGCTCTTCTGGTCCGTGGTCAACGTGACATCCGGCGTCCAGTCGCCGGCGTCGGCGGGTTTCAATTCCAACTTGCCGTTAAAGCGCGGGTCCGGCTCGTCCTTGCCATGCTGGTAGCTGTACAGGAATTTGATGTCCGCGTGATTGGCCTGCGGATTTAGTGGAATACGTAGGATGAACTCGGCGCCAGTCGCAACTTCGAGTGGGCGCTGCAAATCATTGCCCGTCTGGTCCACATCATTGAGCAGCAGGATAATGGTACTTGAGTCGCTGGTCTCACGCTTGGCCCAAACAGACCAGCCTGGCGGGCCAATAACAACATTGGCGAGGCTTGCTACGCCAATCAGATCCGGGTTAGTAGCCGCAGCTCTGGCAGCCTCAGCAACCTTTTCGTTGACAAGGTACATTGGGGGATAGAGCTCAATCGCCAGAGTTCTATTCAACCCCACGCCGCTGGTGTTCTTGACCTTGATCTCCAACTGGTTTGCGGTAAACGTCAGGACACTGAACGCGAGCAGTTGTTCGTCAGCCATCGTTTTCCCTCCATCTCTGCGCGTCCTCAGCGTTCTCGGCGCCTCGGCGGTGAGTGTTTTCCGCACTTTTCTCCACCGCAGACGCAGAGCACGCAGAGGTTACGCGGAGAAGATTCTTCAAATTAAGGCGCCATGATTTATTTCTCTTCATTAAGCAACAGCAATCGTCCCTCAGTCGCAACGACCGGCTGATCGCTGAAATATTTGGGATCGAGTGCGACCACAGCGGTGGCGGTTTGATTTGTCAGCGGGCCGCTGAAATTCCAGGTCCCCTTGTCGCCCGCGGGCGTCGGCAACGCGAGCCTGCCGGCTTGCAGCAAAACCGGGCCGACGGAAAACGAAGTTTCCATTTGCGCTACGGTCTTGTCCAACTCTGCATGGGCCAGGGTAATCGTCTTCGCCGGTACGAGACCACACGCCGCCTGGATCGAACCCCAGGGATCCATCAGCAGCGTGAGGCGTTCCGGCACACCAAAACCAACCCGCACCGCGTGGTCCTTTGGATCGCCGATATAGTTCGAGCTCTTGATCTTTTCCGGCAACTCCCCAATGACGATGCGGTTGTAATCGCCGCCTTTGAAGTAGCCGACCAGTCCGTCCTCAACATTGTGCAAACAGCCGAGATTGACGCGGACTCTCAGACCATCGAGCGCCGCATCGCCTGTGCCTGCACGCACCTCCACCGGCTTATGCGGATCGGCCCAAGCCTTGCCGAATAGCTCCAAACCAATTGTGGCGTTCACCAGTGCCAGCGGCCGGCCCACTCGAACCGTGTCGCGTCGCGCAGCGGCGGGGCGAATCCGCTGTAGCGAACTATCAACCAGATTTAGCAACTCAAACAACCGTGGCTTCGCCGTGTTCGTTTCGATTAGCGACTCGGCGAAGGCTCGCAAACTCTGATTACCCGCCTCGTTCAAAGCACCGCCTGCGCCTGCGCCCCAACTGATGCGGTACAAGTTTTGGTTCTTGACGATCACCAGTGCGCCGACTAACTTGCCATTCCGATCACAGAGCACCAGCGCCTGGTCTAATGGGTTATAAAAGATCCAACCACAGATCGAGCTCAGCGCCGGATCGCGGTTGTCGTCACGGGAAACATCTTCGCCTGCGGTAAAGCGAAAGTTGAGACGAACCGGCTGCAAAACGCGCGGCGGCATCGCCATCACGGACTGGTCGTCGTGCCATCGCATACGCGGATGAAAAACCTGACCCGAGGATCTGCTGCGCGCGGCAGTCAAACCAAGCAAGTCGGCCGATTGACCGAAATCATCCAGCAGCCATAGTTCATCGATCCGCAGTGCGCCCGCGCGAATCATCGAGAACGAAAACGTTTGCGTGTTCATTGGCGGAGTTGGTGTGGGCGGCGACAGCCGTTCGCCAGTCAGTCCTTCCTGGTCCGGCGCATCGAGTAGTTTGATAACCTCGCTCTCCAGCGTCTTCAGATTAGGCTTTGCGATCCATGGCCGGGTTGAGTCGGGCGTAATGCGCGGCAGCGAGATGTCGCGACGCAGCAGCGCTTGATGAAAACCGGTTAGCGCCTGGCCCATTAGTCCCGCTGCTTTCAGCTCGCCGAGCGTGCTGTCCCAAACGACTTCGTACCGCGACAAAACCTCCGTCACTGCCTCCGGAAAGATCGGTTTGCCATCTTTGCGCTGATTACCGCCGCTCTTCGACTGGACCAGTTCGCGCAGCGTGTCGATCGGTTCGTCGAAAATGCGCCCGTCAATCGGGCTGAGCAGACTGCGGCCCCGCAGGGTATGTCCTTCCCTGGGAATGGAATCTTTATTCGGCGGCACGTAATCAGAATTACGCAAAGGCCAATCGGGACCAAAGCCGTCCCCTGTTGCAGGCAAGGTAGGACTGGGAAACCAGGTGATTTGCCAGTCGAGGAATAGCGGTGACCACGGCTGTCTTCCCCACAACTCAGCCAGACGGTGCGGCGCGATCTCGAATGCTGCCGGCGTAATGAAGGTTACCTGATCGCGCGGAAATGTTTCGGGCCTACCATCCCAGGTCAAATCATTGATGAGCCGTTCAACCCACGCCTCCCATTCGCCGGCGTCGCGGAGCGGCTCACTTGCCGGCAAAGCTCGCTGGGCAAGATCGGCGATCGCTTGCTCGACTATCGAGCCTTCATCAAGCAGCTTGCTAAGGATTGCAGGACAACTCGGAAGGCGCTGCTGCGCTGCCGCTGCGATCTCGGCAACACCCGACGCCTGAATGAATGACTTCTCGTCTCCCTTCTTCACCACGACTTTGCCTGCAGTGATGATCTGTTCGGGCAAGCGGCAGGGAAGTGAACGCGGAAACTGATGCTTAGAGTGACTGCCGCAGTTCTTAACGACGATAACCGGATCAGCAGGCAGCCAGAACCGTGGCGCCGCATCGTACTTGAGCTCCAGTTCCTTCGGCAGCTTGTTTTTTAGTAAGTCTGTCAAAGTCTGCGCCCGATTGACCAGTTGGTCGCGTTTTGTGCGGAGCGGCTGGAGAAGCTCGACGACCTTCCTTATGTCTTTTTCATCACCCGCGAGATTCGCTTGGAATACACGGGACCTGCTGCACAACTTCCACCAGCGCGCGTATAACTCCTGTTGCAATGCCGCCAACTCACGGCTGCCGGCGTCGGCGTCAGCTTGCGTCTGGTTCAGTTCCTTGAGATCACGAAGCTGTTCCGGCGTCGGTTGGATTGACGTCTGCTCAGCCGTCTTATGGGCATCGGTAGGAAACACACCCTCCTGATTTGCTTGTGGGCGTATGAACCAAATCTTCCCTGCTTCTCTTGTAGCAAACCAGTTTTGATGGACAGTGTGGTCACGCGGCGCAGCATTCCAACTGCGGACCAGCGATTCAGGTTGACGATAGATAACAGCTTCCAAAGCCTTCCAAAGATTTGGCTGTTCTTTGGCGAGACTCGAGCTCTCTTGCTCGCCGCTGTATTCGCTTGAGACCAGGGAAACCAATGCATCCTCGGCATTGTTTCCCACACCGACTTTGAAAGCCGGCGTCGTTTTTCCCAGTCCCTCGGCTCGTGGTGCGCCCGGATAACCGAGTATCTGTCCTTTGTACGCGCGCCTGGTCCAATAGTTGATATGCGCAACCATGCCGTGAAAGACCGAACGTCGCTTGAGTAGATCGGGCAGTGGCGAGTTGGTATCAACGAACCAGCCCGGTGGGTCAATCATCAAGCCACGTAGCTTGTCGTTTTGGTCACGTTTTTCGATCACTTTGACAGAACTTGACGCCAGCGGCTCATTCACCTGCTCTCGATACCAGCCCACCAATAAGTAACTGAGCGCCGTCCCTTCTGGCACTCGTCCTTCGGTGTTCGGCTCGCGCAGATCTTCGAGCTTGTCGTGCCACGAGAAGATGTTGCGATTCTCAGCGAGAAATGCCGTAAAGGTCGGCGATCCGGTGCAGGCATTTCCGAGAGCGGTGATCGGGATAGGGACTCGCTCTCCGGCAAAATTCGTAGTCGCGAACTCCTTGAGCGGAACTACTCTGCCGACGCGACGCGCTGCGTACTTATCGCCGCTCGCGAAGAGGAGATTGGAGCCGCCGGCACTGACTATCGCACCGCCATCCACAAACCATGCTCTCGTTTTGAACGCCGCCTCACGACGTGAAAAGCGCACAATCAACCAGTGATCGGGTAGCGGCGGGAAATCCAGTTGGCCCGGGGTGTAAGCGTGCCGCAAGCCAGACGGCAGAACCCAGTGCAAATAGACGCCGCGGTCTTTATTCGCCGGCAAGGCAGGTGAACCCGCGTCGAGCACGAGTTGTTCTGCCGGAAAACCCTGGTACAAACGCGTCGCTCCGTAGAAGGACCTTGGACCAGGCGCGCTCAAGGAACCGGTTAGCAACTGGTAATCATGCAACTGCGGAGACCAACGGCCATCATTAGCGGCGTACTTGCGCGCGGTTGGTTTGGGTTGGGCGGTAGGTTGTTCGATTTCGATGACGCCGCTCTTGTCAATAACGATGTCGTCGATTACGAGCGCCTGCACCTTGATGGGAACAAGAAGATCTGAGTCCATAGTGTTTTTAGGGCAAGGCATTACCGCCTTGTTTCTAAAGTTCGCTGAAAAACAATGTTCCTAGCCTGCGGGAGCAGGCTGGTCGTCATATTTCAGCGAACTTCGGAAACACGGCATTAGTGCCTTTTGTTTTTGTTGGCTAAGTCCACTTGATACTTTGCTCTTCCGGTTTGCGAATCAGTTGCGCTGCAAATTCGGCCGACCCGGCGCTGGCCAATTGATCTTGAAGCCTGGCGACTTCCACCACGCCTTCAGGGTTGCCGATACGAAGCAAATCCTTTTTGACATCCAGAATCTTGCCCGACTTCGTTGCTGTTACCTTGCCGTCAGTACCGATACCGAACGTGATTCCCTCGCGCGGCTCGCGAAAAGTCACTTCCTCGACCGAGCCACGCGCGAGACAAAACAAAACTCCATCCGAAATCTGATCAAGACGCAGGATCTTCGGCAGCGTCTCATCCTGCGTGGCGCTGGTTGTCGCAGTGACTTCCACACCAGGCCATCCATTCACCAGGCTCGAGCGCAACAGGAACCCGGACTTGGGAATGTCCATATAGCGCTCCGACGGATTCCACTCAGGCTGCTTGCCCTGTAGACGCAGCCGGTGTTGGTAGACGATCTTCGACAACGCCGACTGCAAATCGGCACGAGCGGCGACGCGCTCGTCAGCCAGATTGCACACCGCGATACTGAGGGCTCCGTCGACGAGCGCATTCACCCAGTTGTCATCCAGATGAAAGAAGCGCAACGACTCGGGCGGCAGCAGCGTCTGGTGGGGAACCAAATAATGGAACGGCACCGGGTACAACAAAACCAGACGCGCGATCCACTCGACAAGCTCATCGGCAATGGAGATTTGCTCTCTGACGGCTTGCGTCGGAATTGAACTCGGATCTCTAAACGAGCTGCGATGCTGCACGAGAAACGTTTCGATCTCCTTCGCAAATGCTGTGGCGTTATGATGGCGGTCGACAAACAGGCGCAGTCCCTTCGCAAACGAAGGCGAAGCCAGCGCCAGCAACCGTCCGAGTTCCCAGGCCGACGCATACGACAGGTCCATGATTCCCTTGCTGTCATCAAAGATCAGCGCTGCGTCAGCACGCTCGAAAGCCGACCGGTCCAACCGTTGTCTAACCAGGGGCGTCAATGGTCCACGATACCAGGCGATGGTTGACGTGCTGTCCAGGGGCTGATAGTCCAACGGCACATAGCCGCGTTTGAGCGCATCGTCCACATAAGTTTCTCCGGTACTCGCGGGCAACGCGACGCCGAAAACAGCCGAGTGTTTTTTTATTTGCTGCATCAGCCCGCCGAATGTGTCGTGTCCTTTTGGGTCGTTAATAAAGCTCCAACTACCCAGCGTGATCAGTCGAACACGCGACGCAGGCTGAACCTTCCCCGCAGACGCGTCGAATAGTTCGTTCCATCCTTCGAGCGAAATCAGATAGATCGTGTTCGAACCGAGCGGCGGGAAGCGGTTGGCAACGAGCACCGAGAATTCCCCGTTTGCGACCATCGCCAACGGAACCTTGTCGGCAGTGTCTACTTTTCGAATGTGGGCCAGCAGCGGCAGCTCTTTTCGATTCGGGCA
>Ga0179594_10000036_pt1 | contig 58790 bp, 49 predicted proteins | sample CZOMad1_1_08_16f_FD_148625 | JGI IMG/M metagenome (GOLD analysis project Ga0179594, IMG submission 148625) | Vadose zone soil fungal communities from Angelo Coast Range Reserve, California, USA - CZOMad1_1_08_16fungal (Illumina Assembly) | ecosystem: Environmental > Terrestrial > Soil > Vadose...
GTAAGGGTACGGCCGGCAAACTCCTGCAGGACGACGAACTCTACAAACGGATTAACCGGATGGCTGATCGCCTCGATCACACGATCGATAAGATCGACGAGTTGGTTGCGGAAGTAAATGCAGGCCACGGAACGCTGGGCAAGCTGGTCAAGGACGAGCAGCTCTACAACGACGCTCGCTTAGCCATTCAGCGCTTCAACACCGCGGCTGAGCGCATCGATAACGTCGTAGCCGCCGCCCAACGCGGCGAGGGCACAGTCGGCAAGTTGCTGACAGACGACAGCCTGTATACAAACGTCAACCAACTCTCGTCAGAAAGCGTCAAGCTCCTCTACGACTTTCGCCAGAACCCAAAGAAGTACCTGACGATCAAGTTTCAATTGTTCTAATAGCAGCAGTGCGAATGTGGAGTGCGGCGGCAGCGACGCCGCTTTGAATGTTCTGGTGCTTGCCGACTGTCTTCTACGATTGCGAATCACGATCCAAAGCGGCGTCGCTGCCGCCGCACTCCAAAATTTTAGCTCTCTGGCACTCTACCAGATTCCATCGACTTCTTCTGGACCAGCACCTGAAAACTCGCAGCCATGCCGTCTGGCAGGATCATCTCGCGGGCACTGGTGCGAAGCGTGACTCTCTCAGCTTCAGTCTTTGAGAAAGTGACCGACACCTCCAATTCTTCAAGCAGCCCGGCTTTCAATAGAAACCGATCCTGACGTTCGAACTCGAGAGTCTCCAAACCCAGTCGCTCGCCAACTTTCTTCACAAACGACCAATCGATTGTTGTTGTCAGGTCCTGCTCTCCAGGAGCGGCAAGCACATCATCAACAAGCTGATGCCGGCAAAAGGCTCTGAGCGTTCCGAGCCGGTGCTCACCAGTTCTGTGTGGTTCCGACGCTTCAGCTCCGCTTAGTTCCGATGCTTCGGCTCCGTAATCCACAGTCACGACATAACCATTAACAAGTCGCTGGGCGATGTTCCTGAGCCAGCTTTCGATGCCGAGGTTGATCTCAACGATCTGCCCTTCACCGATTCGCACGCCGACAAAGTCGAGATATTCCGCAAGACGCACGGTCGATGGCGGGCCAATTGTCCACTGGAATCCTCCGGCTTCGTCGACGGCGACGTAGTACTCGCCTAGATGACCGTCTCGCATCGTGACGCGATGAACGGGGAAAGCATCCAGCAGCTCGTTGGAAAACACCAATCCTTTTTCAATAGTCGGAATCTCAGCAAGCGGCACGAATTCAACGTGGTCGTTGAACGGCTGGAGCCTCTCTCTGGCCGCAGCGACCGAGCTCTCGCTTATTTCGTCAATCACGTAATTGGTGGCGGCAAAAACGTTTGGAAAGCGCGACCGAAGCGTCGACAGCACGCCTTCAGCAAAGTGGCCTGAGCCGGCGCCCATTTCCACGATGGTCCATCGTGAAGGCCGGTTTAGATTCTCATAGAGCGTCGCGAAATATCGCGCGAATGTTGCCGCAAATAGCGGACTACGCTCGGGACTGGTGCGGTAGTCGCCTTCCCTCCCCCATCGATTCCGGTCATTGCGCCGGTAATATCCCTCGACGGGTTCATAGAGCGCTGACTCCATCCAATCCCTGAAAGTAATCGTGCCGGCCTCTTTGATCTTCTCTCGCAGACGCCGGGCAAGAGATTGCTTAGCACAGCCTCCTGGACCAGTCTCTTCAGTTGCGCTCATTTTGTCCGAGGCCCGAGTGGCGAGTGCGAAGCCAGAAGTGGAATCGTTCCTTGCGGGTTCTTAATCCTGGCGGTCAGTATCCTTGTTCAGCAGGCGGGTCGTGTGCTCTGTGACGCTTGGCGGACGCACAAGTTCACCAGTGACTGACGGTGGCCGCCAACTGGGAGCTGGAGCTACCGACGGCGGTGGCAACGCCCCGACTCGAACGGGATTACGAAGCTGAGGCGGGTTCAGCGGCGGAATATATGAGCCCTGCGTCGTCGGGTACTTCGCACCTTCTTCAAAGATTGCGGCGTACAGCATGCGCAAAGGCCCTCCGATAAACAGGAGCACGGATGCCAGCGCTGTCAAAAATCCAAACAAGTTGACATCAGTAAATCCGTACAGAACACCCAACGCCGGTACCAGCACAACGCCCAGGAGCAACAGCATTCCGCCCTGTTTCACGCCTTTTTTCCGCGGCGATATCTCAGTCGTTTCCGGCGCCGCCGAATAAATCGGCAGTTGACCGCCGTTCGCCAACAACTGAATCGTGCCCTCGAGCGGAAACCCGCAACGTGAACAAAATCTGATCACGCCGGACACCTGTTGCTGACCACAATGGGGACAATGCATTTAGGGCGACCTCTTTCTAATTGGCCGAAGCGGACGCCATTAAATCAAATCAGAATAGGATTCACAAACAAAATGCGGATCAAGCAGACACTTCGGGCGTCATTGTCTCGCTGAGCAAACTCCGCGCCGCCGCGGCACGTCCGTAAGACTCCGCCGCCTTAACCAGGGTCAGCACCAGCAGGTCAACTAAGGCTCGGGTCTCTTCCGAAGGTAACATGATTTCCTTTAGCAAATCCTCGTCTCTAAGGAAGCTGGCAAACGCAAGTCGCCGCGTACTTTCGACCTCTTCAAGATATTCAACTATTCGTGCGGCCGTCGATAAGATTTCGGGCAGGGTCCACTCAAACGGATCATCCCAAAGATTAGCGGTGATGCCTCCGAATGTCTGCTCAACCGCTGCCACGCCACGCAGTACGCTTTCGCCTACCGAAGGAAGTGAGCGACCATCTGATTGCCCGAGGCTGTGATAAATATCTGACTCAGGAGTAGCTCGGATTAGGGAGCAGTAGCGTAAGTGCAACTGCGCAAACTCATTCTCAAACGCGGCGATTATCACTCGATCGCTGGAAGCCAGTAGGTTCGCCTGATTCATCTGTCAGAAAGGCGTAGCATAAACTTTAGTCCCTGATGCACACGTAGCATAGACTTTAGTCTGTGATGCGAGTGGGAAGAAATTCAAGGCCACGAAGAGCATGGACTTCTATTTGTCGTTGTTTGCCGAAAAGCCTTCGCTTGAACCTCGAATCACAGACTGAAGTCTATGCTACTCACACAGGACTACCGACCCTCGGTCTTGCGCCCGGTTTCCTCCAGCACAGTGCCAAAGCTCCGGCCGCCGAGGGAGAAGCCGGTGTGAACGTGGCCTTTGACACCGACTTTCGATCCTTTGGACGGTACGCCGCGCGTCGTCGCTACCCAAATCCGGCCGGTACCATCGTCCAATTCATAAGCGCCGGTGCCCATGATGCCGTAGCTGTCGGTGACTCGGCCCACCACACCAACTTCTTTATTTTTGTAGCGTGCCGGATCGGCATTGATCTTTGAGACGGTGGTTTCGCTGCACGCTGTCAGAACTATTGCTCCCGCCGCGAGCATGAAAAAGAGAACGAACTTTCTCGATAACCTCATGGAATCGAAATCTCCTTTTGATTTGATTTGTCGTCGCGGGAGAGCGAAGGAATGATAGCATGCGGCAGAAAGGCAGATGAAACCTGTTCACTTGCTCTCAAGTCCCTTGCGGTATCGCTGATGGCAGCGCATTGTGGAACGGCGGTCCTGGTTATGGGCGTGCGCCGTTGACCGTTTCGAACAGAGAGAATTATTCTTCCTACGTGAAGGTAAGAGACATCGTCAAGGTGATTGAGAAGGATGGCTGGTATTGGGTCAGAACGAAAGGCAGTCATCATCAATACAAGCATCCGACGAAACCAGGACTGGTGACCATTCCGGGCACCCCTGGTGATGACGTAGCCACAGGAACGCTGAATAACATTCTGAAGCAGGCAGGGCTTAAACCATGAAAAAGTATCTAATCATAGTCGAGAAAACGGAGACTGGCTATTCGGCATTTTCACCAGACGTTCCCGGCTGCGGTTCCACTGGCGAGACCAAAGAGACAGTCGAACGAAACATTCAGGAAGCAATCGAATTTCATCTTGAGGGTTTGCGAGAAGAGGGCTACGAAATTCCCGAGCCGAGCAGCTATTCCTCATACATCGACGTTGCTGCGTAATGAGAACCCGGGTTTCACTTCCCGAACCAGCCGATCGGTTTACCAGACAGATCCACCCAAACACTCTTCACCTGCGTGTACATCTCCAGCGCGTGCTTGCCCATCTCGCGGCCGTAGCCCGACTGTTTGTAGCCGCCGAACGGTGACGCAGCATTGAACATGTTGTAGGTATTGATCCAGATCACGCCCGCCCGAACTTCTTTGGCAAAACGATGCGCGCGCGTGATGTCTCTGGTCCAGATGCCCGCCGATAGCCCATAGACAGTCGCGTTCGCCTGTTTGATCAAATCCTCTTCGTCTTTGAAGCTGATCACCGAGACCACCGGCCCGAAGATCTCTTCCTGGGCCACGCGCATCTGGTTCTTCACGTCCGCGAGAATCGTCGGCTGAAAGAAATAGCCGTTCTGGAAATCGCCGGCGAGTTCCGGCGACACTCCACCGCAAAGCACCGCCGCGCCTTCCTTTTGGCCGATATCCACATAGCTCTTGATGCGATCAAGCTGTTCGAGCGAAACCTGTGGACCCATTTGCGTCGCTTTGTCTAACGGATCGCCAACGGTGATCTTGCTGGACCTTTCCTGAAAGCGATCCAGAAATTGATCTTTTACACTCTCTTCGACAAACAAGCGCGAGCCGGCGCAGCAGACCTGCCCCTGATTGAAAAAGATGCTCATCATTGCGCCGCTTACCGCCTGCTCGATATCAGCGTCAGCGAAAACGATATTCGGTGCTTTCCCGCCGAGTTCAAGCGAAACTTTTGTCAGGTTGTCGGCGGCTGCCCTGGCGATCATTTTGCCGACCTCGGTCGAGCCGGTAAACGCAACTTTGTCTATCCCCGGATGCGAGGCCAGTGCCGCACCCGCCGTCTCGCCGTACCCGGGAACGATATTGACGACGCCGTCGGGAAAGCCGGCTTCCTGAATAAGTCTGCCCAGTTCCATCGCGGTCACCGGTGTTTGTTCCGCAGGCTTGAGCACGACCGTGTTGCCCGCAGCCAGCGCGGGCGCCAGTTTCCACGCCGCCATCAACAAAGGAAAATTCCAGGGGATGATCTGACCACAGACACCCACGGGTTCGCGCAACGTGTAGTTGAACATCTTGCCTGGAACGGGAATCGTTTCGCCTTCGATCTTCGTCGCCCAACCGGCAAAGTATTCAAAGTTCTCGGCAACCTGCGGCAGGTCGACGTACAGCGATTCCTTGATCGGCTTGCCGTTATCCTGGGTCTCCAGTGTCGCCAGATCACTCGTGTGCTCTTCAATCAACTGCGACAGTTTGTAAAGCAGCCGTCCACGATCGCGCGCGCTTAGCTTGGACCACTTGCCTTCAAAGGCGCGGCGCGCAGCGGCCACGGCTTTGTCGATATCCGCCTTGTCGGCTTCGGCAACTTCGGCCAGGGTTTGGCCGGTGGACGGATTGGGAGTAGCAAACGTCTTGCCGGATTCCGCATCGACCCATTGGCCGTCGATCAGCAGTTGGTATTTGCGCGGAGTAGTCTGGGCTGGTTGCGTTGATGACATGTTCATTGTTTCCTTTGAAGGATCTGAATTCATCACTTGGTGACAAATGAAAGTCGAAAGCCGGGGACAGCACGATCATGAGAACTGAATCACGCGAAGGCTCTAACAACATCAGCGAAACTCGTCGACGCTCAACTTCGAACCTTCGATGATACTTTTCAGAGTGCCAATCGGTATGCTCTTATTTCCATGGTCCGCTACAATCACCTGGCGACCATCGGAATGACGTCATTTCTGGTGGCTTCCCTTCTGGCCGACCCCCATGAACCCGTTGCGACGCAAAACCCGAATGACATCGTTTGCGTCACAAGTGGGATAGTGCCGGCCCATTAGACTGTGACTTCGATAAGCTTGGCAGAATCGTCCAGCGAAAGCTCGTTCGGTTCAAACCAGAGTTCGAGCGCCTCTTTTGCGTTGGCGATCGCTTCATCTTCTGTATCGCCAGCCGAAGCGCAACCCGGCAATTCCGGAAAGACTGAGGAGTAACGGCCCGTATCCGAATCCTTTTCGACTATTAACCGAAGTTTCATTGAACCTATGATACCCACGTGCATTGCATCCGTCTAGCATACCTGTTGATAGTTATCATGTCGGACTCCACTGGCCTGCGATGTCGTATCGTCGTATCTTAATGCATCATGGCCAGCGACTTCGCGGTCGTCCTCAAAAAAATGGCGAGACTCTCGCCATTCTCCACCGATGTATGAGTCGAGGGAGTCTTTGGTATCAACATGAGTCGCATCCGTAAGCCGGCTAGGTGGACATTTGGAGTAGATCTGGATTTGGACCCGCGACCCCCGATGTCCGACAAACTCTCAGTTTGTCGTCATGATTCCAAAGTATGACTCGCGGTCTGACCCGCCTTTATTAATTGATCAGCGACAAACTGAAGTTCGTCGGACAATTGGCGGACAATTAGAAATCAGTCGTCCCGGCAAGCAGTTGCCGCAGCACGAAAAGCAGAATGCCGCCGTGCCGGTAGTACTCGATCTCGATCGGCGTATCGATGCGCAAAGTAACCGGCACTTCCTGCGTCTCACCGTTGGCGCGATGAACCACGAGCGTGACGTCCTGGCGTGGTTTTACTCCTTTCTCCAAGCCAAGGACGTCGAATGTCTCGCGGCCATCAAGCTCCAGTGATGCGGCAGTTACCCCTTCCTTGAACTGGCAAGGCAGCACCCCCATACCCACCAGGTTACTGCGGTGGATTCGTTCGAAACTCTGCGCGATAACGGCTTTGACGCCGAGTAATTTTGTGCCCTTGGCCGCCCAATCGCGCGAGCTTCCCGTTCCATACTCCTGACCCGCGATGACTACGAGCGGCACTCCTTCAGCCTGATACTTCATCGCCGCGTCATAGATGCTCACGCGCTCGCCATCGGGCTGATAAGCCGTGACGCCGCCCTCGGTTCCGGGCACCATCAAATTCTTGATGCGCACGTTGGCGAAGGTGCCGCGCACCATGATTTGATCGTTGCCGCGGCGCGATCCATAGCTGTTGAAGTCCGCGACGCCTACGCCCTTTTGCTGCAGGAAAACTCCCGCCGGAGAATTCCCCTTGATGGCCCCGGCCGGACTGATGTGGTCGGTTGTCACCGAATCACCGAAGATCGCTAAGCTGCGGGCGCCACGGACGTCCGACCACTCACCCAAGGCTGCGCTGAACCCGTCGAAGTACGGCGGCTCCTGAATGTAAGTCGATTCCGCATCCCAATCGTAGACCTGCCCCACTGTCGAGGGTATCTCGTCCCAAAGCGGATTCTGTTCGCTGAAATCGCCATAGAGCCTTCGGTAGGTAAGCGGATCGAAGGCCTGGCGCAACAGTTCACTGATCTCGGCCTTGCTCGGCCAGATATCGCTGAGCAGAACGTCCTGACCACTTTGATCCTGCCCGATTGGTTCAGTTGTCAGATCGATACCAACGCGCCCGGCGAGGGCAAACGCGACCACCAGTGGCGGGCTCATCAGGAAGTTCGCTTTGATATTCTGATGTACTCGCGCTTCAAAATTGCGATTGCCGGAGAGCACGCTGGCGGCGACCAAATCGTGCTCATTGACTGCTTCTTCAATCGCCGGATCGAGCGGACCTGAGTTGCCAATGCAGGTCGTGCAGCCGTAACCGACGAGATTAAATCCGAGTTGGTCAAGATAGGTTTGCAGGCCTGTCTTTTGTAAATAGTCAGTGACCACTCTGGAGCCCGGAGCCAGGGAATTCTTCACCGCAGGCCCTACCCTCAGACCACGCTGGACGGCCTTCTTCGCCAGCAGGCCGGCCGCCAGCATCACGCTCGGATTCGACGTGTTCGTGCAAGAGGTAATGGCCGCGATTAGCACATCCCCATGGCCCAGATCGACCTCGGCATGGGGAAATTCTTCGGGGTGAACCTCGTCCAACCGATCGGGCGTCGGGCGATTGTTGACCATCTCGGATTCCGTCCAAACACTGGTATTAGTCGGCGTCACGACACCGCCGGCAGCGATGGGCACGGCGCTGGAAATTTGCTCGCCACCTCCAGTCATTGCCGCTCTGGCGAAGTCGATCGTTCCGATCCTCGTGAAGTAACGAGCCGCAATCTCTTGCTCTGATTTTCCATAGCCGCCGGCGGCCGTTGGCTTCTGCAGGAGGTTGGCAAATTGCTCTTTGAGATCAGGCAGTTCGATTCGATCCTGCGGCCGCTTCGGACCGGCGACACTCGGGTTGATCGCTGCGAGATCAATTTCCAAAAGTGTGCTGTACTCGCACTCACCTTTTTTCGGAACGCCAAAAAGTCCCTGGGATTCGTAATAGTTCTTCACCGCCTGAACCTGATCTTCTGGTCTGCCGGTGGCCCGCAAATATTCACAGGTGGCTTCGTCGACCGGGAAAAATCCCATCGTCGCTCCATACTCGGGTGACATATTTGCGATCGTCGCTCGATCGGTGACTGAGAGGCTGGCCGCGCCTTCGCCATGATATTCGACAAACTTGCCGACAACTTTTGCCTGTCGCAGCATCTCGGTCACGCGCAGAACAAGATCCGTTGCCGTCACTCCCTCGCGCAGAGAGCCGAACATATGCACGCCCACCACGTCGGGAGTCAGCAGGTAGACCGGCTGGCCCAACATCGCGGCCTCGGCTTCAATACCACCGACTCCCCAACCGACGATCCCTAACCCGTTGATCATCGTCGTGTGCGAGTCGGTGCCGACCAATGTATCCGGAAAGTAAACGGCGTTCTTTTCCCAGACGCTCCTGGCCAGGTATTCGAGATTAACCTGATGACAAATTCCGATGCCGGGAGGAATAACGCGAAAGCCATCGAACGCCTGCATGCCCCACTTCAAAAACTGATAGCGCGAACGATTGCGCTTGAACTCCATCGCCATGTTCTTCTGAAACGCGTCACCGGTACTGGCAAAGTCGACCTGGACGGAATGATCGATTACCAGATCAACCGGCACCAGCGGTTCGATCAGCCCCGGATTCTTGCGCAGCCGCGCCACCGCCGAACGCATCGCCGCCAGATCGACAAGCAAAGGCACTCCGGTGAAGTCCTGCAAGAGCACCCGGGCCACAACGAAAGGAATCTCTTCAGTGCGCTCGGCGTTCGGTTGCCAATTTGCCAGAGCGCGCACATCATCCTCGGTGATTTTCTGGCCGTCGAAATTCCGCAATACCGACTCCAGCACGATGCGAATACTGACCGGCAAACGGGAAACAGGACCAACACCCTCTTTCTCCAGTTGCGGCAAAGAGTAAAACTGCCCGTCGCGATCGCCACCGTTGGTCTTGAAAGTTTTGAGTGAATTAAAGAGGTTGTGTGTCATAAAAAATCAGACGTGTAGGACCGAAGAGTGTGCTTCACTCTCGGTGAAGGGATCATCAAATTGCGTTCTGATTATCAAAGCAAAGTGTAGTTTGGCCCTGCTGAATCGTCAAGCAAGCCTTCCAGCAGGGTAGTGGCCCAATTTCAATTCTCTGCGTGAACTCAGCGTGCTCGGCGCCTCTGCGGTGAGCGTGTTTCGCGGCAAGATTCACCGCCGAGACGCAAAGGACGCCGAGGTAGACGCAGAGAAGACGAGCAAAATAGGCCACTACCTTTCAGCAGGTAGTGCGCAATCACCCACTTTCCGACTACTCGCGGCATTTGTTATAGTTCTGCCACAAAAGTGAAACCAAAACAAAGGGGCTAAGACGAAGAATAGTTTCGAGTTTTTGCTTGCTCGTCTGGGAGTCGATAGCGGATCGTTGTCCACCAAAGAGGAGTCGTGTCATGTCAAAGCCACAACCGGGAGAGTTTGAATACGTTGGTAGTGCGGAGTTCATTCCTGATCCGGAAGTTGAAGAATTGATGGAGGAAGAGATCCTCCGCGCGCCACAGGATACCGAACACCTCCTGCACCGGCTGCGAAACAACACGGCCGCCTCGCCTCGCGATGCCGGTGGCGATATTGATGCGAGCTGGGAAGATGTCAACGACAGCGGCTCGGAAACCGTCGGCGGTGACAACCCGACACCGGACCAGTCAGACGTCGAAGAAAACGCGCATGCGATGGGCGTCAATTTCGAAGACAACCAGCAGTTGAATTTTGACGAGCAGATCCAGCGGCGCGACCATGACCGGTTTGAATTGGATGAGAGATCAAAAGCAACCAACGACTCGATCTGAGACCGGCAACTGAGTCCGACAACTGAGTCGAACAACTGAGTCCGACAAACTCTAGTTTGTCGTCGATGTTCGTAGCATAGACTTCAGTCGGTGTTGTCTGCCAAACGGTTACAGACTAAAGTCTAATGCTACTCAATAGTCTATGCCACTCAATAGTCTATGCTTCTCAATAGTCTATGCTTCTCAATTCGACAAACTGAAGGTTGTCGGACTTCACGATCCCGAAACAAACTTTGAGCGCGGTTGCAGCGTGATGCTCTTGATGACGATCTTCTCGGCGGGATGTTCTGTCCCCGGATCGACCGGCGCTCCGCTAATCGCGTCAGCGGCGCTGAGACCCTGAATGACCTTGCCAAAGACTGTGTATTTGTTATCGAACGCTGGCTGGCGTTTCAATGTGATGTAGAACTGACAGTTGGCCGTATCGCGCGCCTGGGCTTCGGTCAGCGCAGTTTGGCCCTCAAATGCCGGAGTCGCACCTTTTCTCGCCGCCCCCACAATGCCGCGCTCGTACAGGATGTCACTCATCTCTCCAGGCACGTTCGGGTACTGAGAGTTGCCTGTGCCATCGTTGTCGGGATTAGCATCGCGCGAGAGCGGGTCACCACCCTGAATGATTCCCAGGTCCGGATCGACGCGGTGAAATGTCGTACCGTTGTAGAAGCCCTCGTTGATTAGCTTCTTAAAACGCTCCACCATTTGCGGCGCCACATTCGAGTACAGTTCAATCACGATCGTGCCAAAGTCCGCCGTTTCAATGACGGCCACGTCCGGGTCCGGTTGCGGTTGCACACCCTTCTTCACTTTGGCATCAAGTGCTGCCTCTTCATCATTGTCTGCGTCAAAATCTTTGGTCGCCGTCTTTCCTCCGCCGCAAGACGAAAAGACACACAGGATCACCAACGTCAGACTAAGCATCAGCAGAAACCCGTTTCGGATCAGAGCGCCGTTCAGCGGTAAGGCAGACCCCGTTTGCTTCGCTTCGGCTGCGCCCGTGAAACTCCGTGGCAAGTTCATTAACTTCCCCTTTTTCAAAATGCTTTTCGACTATCCAGCATGATCGTAACCGGCCCATCGTTCACCAGCTCGACCTGCATGTGAGCCCGAAAGCTGCCGGTCGCAACCTGACCAACACTCTGGCGCGTCAGGCTGACAAAAACTTCATACAGCGGCTCGGCAACCTCCGGCGGCGCCGCTTCGATCCACGATGGTCGCAAGCCGCGTCGCACATCACCATATAACGTGAATTGCGAAATCACCAGTAGTGCGCCGCCAACGTCTTTGACAGAGAGATTCATCTTTCCGTCCGCGTCGTCAAAGATGCGCAAAGCAGCGATCTTCTCGGCGAGATAACGAGCGTGCTGCTCTGTGTCGTCCCGTGCAACACCCAACAAAACGACGAGACCGTTTCCGATCTCGCCGACAACTGCACCCTCGACTTTTACATTTGCGCGCTTAACGCGCTGAAGTACTGCGCGCATTCGCTTATTGACTTATGAACCGGTAAGTAATCATGCCGGTTACCTGAACAGGCCGATCGTCGACCCTTGTCGGTGTAAACTTTGAAGCTAGCGCGGCCCGCAATGCCTCGCTGTTGAGTTCCGGATATTCACCGCACACCGGTTTCCCCTTAATGACATTTCCTTCCTCGTCTATCAGGACGGCTATGAAAACGGTGCCGCTGATACGCTTCTGACGCGCTGCAACCGGGTAGGGAGGCTGTACCAGTTTGACTGCCCTGCCGTTGAGCACGCTCGAGTACGTTACCTGTGGATTGTAAGATACCTTATCGCAATCCTGCTTAAAGCCGTAGAGCCAACAAGAAGCCCTTTCGACCACCGCGTTCTGTTCTTGTTCGGCGCTAGTTAATTCCCTCTTAACCTCTTCCTTATGTATTCGGGCCGAAATATTCCGGACGCGAAGACAGGCGTAATCCTTCATCGCCTGGACGGTATTTGGATCTGTTCGGCCAAGGAATTTTTCCTTGATAGTAATAGATCGCAGATACAACGGCTCAGACTTCAGGTATTGGTGATCCACCTGGTAAATATTCGCCAGCTCGTGGAGCGTGTCAGCTACCCGCAAACTATCTGCGCCGAACAACTGTTCGCGAATGACGAGCGAACGCTCGAGCAGCATCGCGGCATCGGTATACTTCCGTTCGCGAAAGCTGATTTGGCCCAATCGTTCCAAAACCTCGCTGACCTGCGAGGACTTGATCTGATTCCTGTCAAAGATTCTCGCAGCTTGCTGAAACAGATTCCTGGCATCGCCATCCTGCTTCTTTGCCAAATAGAGTTCGGCCAGATCAGCAAGCGCCACCGCAACCGCCGGTTGGTCGGGGCCTGTTCCTCGCTCAATTTCCAGAACTCTTTTCGCCAAAGGTATCGCTTCATCGTATTTTCCCTGTTTGTAGAGATCGACGATCGTGACACTCAAACGAGCTGACTCTGATTGAGCTGACAATTGCGTTGGCTCTTGGCCAATCGTGACTGCTTGAGCGGCAGACTCGTCTACTGCGAAGCCCAGGATGAACAAAGTGAGCACGACGAGAGACACACCGACTTAATCATCTGAATACGCTACCTCTTCGGCGGTTTACTGGGGCGAATTTCGACACGGCTGGATAGGGCGCGTTCGTCGTGGTGCAGAAGATCGATCGCCACCCGCGCAATGTCTTCCGGGTGTAGTTGCCAGCTCTTTGAGTCATCCGGTTCGTCACCGCCAAACTCGGTGTTCACAGAGCCTGGCATGATGTAGCTGACTTTGATGCCATCGTGACGCACTTCTTGCATCAACGCTTCGCTGAAGCCGTTGAGGCCAAACTTCGAAGCGTTGTACGCGGCCATGCGCGGGTGTGGGTTCGCTCCGGCCAGTGAAGAGATGTTGATGATGTAGCCGCCGCCGCGCTGTTTCATCAGGGGAATTGCTTCGTGGCAACAATAGAAAACTCCAAAGAGATTCGTTTCCAGGATGGCGCGAAAGTCATCAGGCGACATCTCTTCGACTGATTCAAAGATGCCAATGCCCGCATTGTTGATGAGAATGTCGAGGCCGCCAAACTCGCGAACCGCAAAGGCCAGGAGTGCTCTTACCTGATCGTAATCGCGCACATCACAAACTGTCCCCGCAACCCGGCCTTCATCGAGATCTTCCAATTCCTTCACTACTCGCTCGACTTCATCTCGATTGCGTCCGCTGATGCAGACGTTTGACCCGCTGCGCACGAGCGCGTCAGCGATGCCGTGGCCGATGCCTCTGGTGCCGCCGGTGACGACCGCGGTTTTGCCCTGAAGGTTCATAACACTGGGACCGCGGGCGTCCCGCCCGCTATTGTGCAGAGCACACTCAAGCCACTCTCTTGAGGCCTCGTTAACTGATGCCTCGTTAACGCATAAACTGTTCGCGCGGCGCGCTCAGGCGGGCGGGACGCCCGCGCTCCCAGTAAGCGGAGCGTGATTCTCCGAACTATGCGCTAGCCCTGAAGCCTGGCGCGCAGCCGCTCATTGACAACTTTCGGGTTCGCTTTGCCTTTTGATGCCTTCAATACCTGGCCCACGAAGAATCCGAAAAGCGTTTCCTTCCCCGAACGATAGCTCTCCAACTGCCCCGGATTGGCCGCGAGCACTTCATCAATCATCCGATCGATCTCACCTGTGTCGCTGAGTTGCACCAGGCCCTGTTCCTGGATAATTACCTCGGCGCGCTTGCCGCTCTTGAACATTTCAATCAACACATCTTTGCCCTGCTTACCGCTGATCTTCTCTTCATCTATGAACAGCACCAACGCTCCCAACTCTTCCGGCGGAACCGGTGAAGCGCCGGCAACAATCCCCGCCGTTTCCAGCTCACGAAGCAACTCGGAACGAATCCAGTTCGCAGACGCACGAGCATTGCCCGAGACTTCAACGGCTCGTTCATAGTAATCGGCGAGCGAACGTTCAGAGGTCAACTGCGAAGCATCGCTGAACGACAAGCCGTATTGTGAGACAAAGCGCTGACGCCGCGCCTCGGGGAGTTCAGGCAGCGAATCGCGCACGCACGCGATGAAGTCATCAGACACTTCGAGCGGCGGCAGATCCGGTTCAGGAAAATAACGATATTCCTGCGCTTCTTCCTTCGAGCGCATCACGCGCGTCTCGCCCAGGCGCTCGTCCCACAAACGCGTCTCCTGGACCAGACGCCCCCCCGACTCGAGAACTTTGATGTGTCGCTCGACCTCGAATTCGATGGCGCGCTGCATGAACCGCACAGAGTTCAAATTCTTGAGTTCGACCTTGGTGCCGAAAGTCTCATCGCCGATGCGCCTGACTGAAACATTTGCTTCGCAACGCAGATTCCCCTTCTCCATGTCTGCCTCGGAAGCGCCCACCCATTGCAACGCGCGCCGGACGTGATTCACATAATCATAGGCTTCCCAGGAAGATCGGAATTCCGGTTCAGTAACAATCTCGGCCAGCGGCGTACCGGCCCGGTTCAGGTCAATGTAAGAAAACCGATCGACATCGGGCAGGCCCTCGTGGACGTTCTTGCCGGCGTCCTCTTCCAAGTGCAGCCGCGTGATGTGAATCGTCTTCGTCTGCCAGTCGCGCGGGTGCCCGGCGTCGTCGCGCACTGCAGTCATGATTTCCAGCACACCGTTGGCCGAGAAAGGCTGATCGTATTGTGATATCTGATAGCCCTTCGGCAAATCCGGATAGAAATAATTCTTGCGCGAAAAAATCGAGCGATTATTGATCTGCAGCCCCAGGGCCAAAGCTGCGCGAGCACCCAACTCAACAGCGTTGCGGTTCAGAACCGGTAAGGCGCCCGGCAGGCCCAGACAAACCGGACAGGTGTTCGCGTTGGGCTCGTCGCCGAAGCGCGTCGAGCACCCACAAAAAATCTTGGATTCAGTGCTCAGTTGAGCATGAATCTCCAGACCAATAACAGTCTCCCATCCATTGGGCATAAGGGGTGTCTCTCCAGGTTTCGTACTACCGATGCACCATCAGTGTCGGCCCGAGTGTGGACCAACCGAATGGCCCGGTCCAAATCGATTTGAGCCCGGAGCCACAAAAATTCGGGGCCGGTGCGGAAAGAAACGGCGATTGAAGTCTAAATTGAAACCGAGTCTTGAACGCCGATTCCCACGAAACGTGTCATCGATGAGAATCGAACCCGGCCAAAACCAGCCCGAACTCAAATCGTTCTCCTGCTCTGTTTGCCGTTCGAGATCTTCCGTTCTTCGCTCTGCCTCGGCGCTTCGTTGTTCGGCGTTCTCAATCTGCAACTCCCGAAATCGCCTTTCGACAAACCCCTGCGCCTCAACTGATTCTCGCTCAGCGCGGCGGCGCAACTCCTTGAGTGATGGCAGTCCTCTTTCCTTCCTGCTCGTTTCGTAGTCTCTTTCGTTTTCGAGACGTGCGAGACGGTAGCGCTCCAGATCTCGATTGGTCACTGTGCGAACGCCTTGAATTGCCGCTCCTTTGACAAACGGGAGGGTGCTCGAATTGGAATCTGATTTGGCAATTCGGGCAACGAAACTCCCAGCCGGTTCGTTGTTTGCCCGTTCTGTTTCGGCAACGTCAACTGCCGCCAGTTGTAAAGTGACACTCATTCCCGACGCAACTTCATAGCTAAGGACGCCGGGCGTAACAGTAAAGCGATCGGGAATTTGAATTCTTTTGCCGCCCTTAAGCACAACCGTATACGCACTAACGGCGCCGGCTGAAAGCAAAACCACGATACCGGCCACGAGTAAGTTCCTGCCAAGTGATGATTCTGCACGCATGATATTGCCCCCTTTGTTTTGAAAATCTCCGCTCTTGTTGGTGACACGCCAGTATATCACCGGATAAAAGAGTCTCCAGTATCCCAACCTTGCAAAGGTAGTAGGTAGTGCCCTAATTTGTTTCTGTAACGCGAACTGTTAGTTTGCGCGCCCGTTGAATGCCATTCATTTCATCGCAAACTAACAGTTTGCGGTACAAATTAAGGCGCTACTCATTGCAGAAAATCTTTGCAGAATTAGGCAGCTCTCTGATATACACGACCCATCCGGGGTTCATATTAATGAGTGCGAGGGCCGCGTGGTCCCTGGTGATGCATGTAGGCTAATGGCTTTCAACCTTTTCACAAGGAGATAGAAAGACTATGGCGAGGACTGTTTGCAAACTTTTGGGACTTGTTCTGCTGCTCGTGGGCTTACTGGGGTTTACCCACATGCTGGATCCGTTGGGAGCGCACGTTGGTCCCGCGCACGCCAGTCACAATCTTATCCACATCGTCTCTGGTGTATTGGCGCTCTACCTGGGCTTTGCCGGCTCGCCATCAGCCGCCAGAACGTTCTGCCTGGTGTTCGGTATCGTCTACCTCGGTCTGGGTCTTGTCGGGCTCATGAAGGGTAACCTGGACATCACGGCGCTAAAACTAGTGTTGGGACATGTCGATCATTTGATTCACGTCGTGGTGGGCGTCGGCTTCCTGGCCGGTGGGTTGTTCTCTAAAAACGCTTAGACTAACAACTCATCGTTTCGAAGGGTGCAAGGTATTTCTCGTTACCTTGTGCCTTTCTACCCATGCGCTGTCAAATCTTGAGTTGGGGCGAATTCGAGCCGACACTGACGGCACTTGCTTTCACAGTAAAAGCAAATGATATTGCCTGTGAAGACGAAGGCCGCTCCTGCTAAATCAAACCCTCTCCTTCAACCAGCGAGCAAACTGAACCTGGACCAACTGCCATTTGCGGCGACACGCTCATCTCGTGGCCGATCGTTAAGAGTTCGTCGGTAGCGCGCTTTGCCGTCTCGCGCGCGGTCAAGTAACATTGCCCGGTTTCGGAAACTCGCCAAGGAGCATTTCTCAGGATGATCAAGACAGTCGAGTGGACTGATGATGGCGTAGTCATGATCGACCAGCGCCTTTTGCCCACCGAAGAAAAATACTTAACGCTGCGATCGTGCGATGAAGTTGCGGACGCGATCAGAACGATGGTTGTCCGAGGTGCTCCGGCTATCGGAGTCTCTGCGGCCATGGGGCTCGCACTGGGCGCCCGGCAATTCGACGGTGCGTCACTCGTTGATATGGAGGACAACTTTAACGCGCTGTGTGAGCGGATGAGCAAGACAAGACCCACTGCGGTCAATTTGTTCTGGGCCATCGAAAGAATGCGCGACACGTTCAATCGAGCCAGGGCTAAAACGCAGGACCTGGCGGACATCAAAAAGGTGCTCGTCGATGAGGCGCTGAAGATCTTTCACGAGGACATTGAGGCAAATCGAGCGATTGGCCATTTTGGAGCTGATTTGATTGCCGATGGTGACATTGTGCTCACTCACTGCAATGCGGGCGCGCTCGCGACCGCCGGTGATTATGGCACTGCGTTGGGTGTAATTCGGGGCGCGCGTGACGCTGGCAAGCGCGTCGCCGTGATCGCGGACGAGACGCGCCCGTTCCTTCAGGGCTTGCGATTAACCGCCTGGGAGTTGGCCAAAGACAATATTCCTGTCACCGTCATCACCGACAACATGGCCGGCCACGTGATGAAGAGCGGAAAGGTCGACGTCGTTGTAGTCGGGGCGGATCGCATCGCCGCGAATGGTGACGCTGCCAACAAGATCGGCACCTACATGGTGGCCGTGCTTGCCAAACGACACAACATTCCGTTTTATGTGGCAGCGCCGATCACGACTTTGGATCTGTCGATTTCCTCGGGCGAGCAGATCCCAATCGAGGAGCGCGACGCAAGAGAAATCACACACGTGCGCGATCATCAACTGGGCCCCGACGGCGTCAGTGTTCACAACCCCGCTTTCGACGTCACACCGAATGAACTAATCGCCGCGATCATTACGGATAAAGGCGTGGCGCGTCCGCCATACGTTGAGAGTCTGCGCCTGTTGGCTGAGGAGAAAAGCGCAAGTTCGAATGCCTAGCAGGCTGCTAAAAAACGAAGAGCATCATTCAAAAACATGCGGACGATCCACGAAGGAACACGAAACAAGACGTTGTTTTTTCGTGTGACTTCGTGCGCTTTCGTGGATCGGATCCCTTTTTCAGCAGGCTGTTAAGGAAAGACTTATGACGCGAAGCGACTGTGTTTCCACCAGTCGATCGTCAGCTCAAGTCCGGCGCGCAGCTCCACGCGCGGCTCAAATCCCAACAACTCACGCGCCCGCGTAATATCCGCCAGACTGTGGCGCACATCTCCGCTGCGAGCAGGTTGGTAATCAGCAGTTACGCCGCCCTTCCCTGTGAGGCTCTTTACTTCTTCGAGGAGTTGATTGAGGGTAACTCGCTGGCCATGGCAATTATTGATCACCTGGCCAATCCCTGTCTGAGTTTCCGCGGCTCGCATATTTGCCTCGACGACGTTAGCGATATAAGTAAAATCCCGCGACTGCTCGCCATCGCCGTAGATCACCGGTCTCGTGCCGCTCAGGAGATCGCTGATGAAGCGAGAGACCACGCCGGAATACTGCGAGCTGGGATCCTGGCGCGGGCCGAACACGTTGAAGTAGCGGAGCGAGATTGTTTCCAGTCCGTAGACTCGGCTGAACACCTGCGCGTAGTATTCGCCGACCAACTTCGCCACCGCATAAGGCGAGAGTGGATCCGGCAACATTTCCTCTTGTTTCGGCAGCGTTGGTTGATCTCCGTAAGCCGAGCTCGACGCAGCATAAACCACGCGGCGCACTCTCTTTTCACGCGCCGTTGCCAGTAGTGAAAACGTTGCCTCGACGCAGGCCCGGTGTGTATCTCGAGGATTTTCGATGGACCTGGGCACCGAAGGAATCGCTGCCTCATGAAATACAAGTTCGACATCTTCAAGCGCGCGTGCCAGCGCAGCTTCATCGGTCATGCTCGCCTGCATGAAGTCGAGATCACCGCCGATCTCTTCCAGATTCTCTCGATGGCCGGTGGACAAATCGTCAATCACCCGGACGCGCGCGCCCAGCTCAACCAGCGCTGCAGCGAGATGCGAGCCAATGAAGCCGGCACCACCAGTGACCAAAGCTATTCCTGTCAGTGCCATAGGCTATTTGTGGTTTGCTCTGAAAGACTGCGCGGAAATTCAACTAGTGTCATACGTTCAATCTTTGCGCCTTTGCGTGAAATGTTTGTGTTTGCACGATAAGCTCACGCAAAGACCGCAAAGAGAAATTGAGACACCACCGAAATTCGAATCCTTACCTGCCAACGCCAACATATGCGAAACCAAGCTCTCGCATGTCAGCCGGATCGTAGATATTTCGCAGGTCGGCGATCTTTGGGCTCTTCATCAAATCCCTAACGCGGCTCATATCGAGTGCGCGAAACTGGTTCCATTCGGTGACAAAGACGAGGGCATCGGCGCCGGCAACGGCAGCGTACTCATCTTCTGCATATTCGATGTCCAGGAGCACCTTCCGTGCCTCATTCATCGCGACCGGATCGTATGCCAGCACATGAGCTCCGAGTCTAGTCAAGCCGCGGATGATCTCCACAGAGGGCGCTTCTCGCATGTCGTCGGTTTCCGGTTTGAAGGCGAGTCCCAGCACAGCGATCCTTTTTCCGCTAAGGTCGCCCACGAGCTTTTCTATTTTTGGAATCATCGCCTGCTGCTGGCGTCGATTGGCCTCAATGACGGCATCGACGATTAACGAATCGCATTCAAACTGTCGCGCGACAGTCGTGAGGGCCTGCGTATCTTTAGGAAAACAGGATCCCCCAAACCCAGGCCCCGGATGCAGGAACTTGCCGCCGATACGCCGATCCATTCCCATGGCTCGGGCCACGTCGTGCACATCGCATCCGATCCTTTCACAGAGGTTGGCGATCTCGTTTATGAAGGAAATCTTAGTCGCCAGAAAAGCATTTGCCGCATACTTCGTTAGCTCTGCTGCTTCGAGGGAAGTGATCACGAAGGGGGCCTCAATTAAATAAAGCGGCCGGTACAAATCACGCATTATCGCCACGGCCTCCGAATCGCGACTGCCAATGACTACCCGATCCGGCCGCATGAAATCACTGATTGCCGCGCCTTCTCTTAAGAACTCCGGATTCGAGACGATTCCGAAATTAACGCGCGTGGCCTGGTGCTGCTCGATCAGCAGACGCAGGCGTTCCCCCGTACCTATCGGCACTGTTGATTTTGTAACGATAACCTTGTAGCCATTCATGTGCTCAGCAACTGAACGAGCCGCTGATTCGACAAAGGTCAGGTTAGGTGAGCCATCGTCGTTTGGTGGAGTCCCGACGGCGAGAAAAACAACGAGCGCTTGTTCAACCGCCGCCTTGATGTCGGTAGTGAAACTGAGCCGTCCGGCGTGAGAATTCTTGGCTACCAGTTGCTCGAGGCCTGGTTCATAAATCGGCAAGATTCCTGCTGAAATACGCTCAATCTTTTCTACGTCGATATCCACGCAGGTGACATCGACACCGAATTCTGCGAAGCAGGCGCCGGTGACCAGTCCGACATATCCAGTGCCGATTACTGCGATATGCATTTGAAGTAACCTTTGGTAAGAAGACGAGGGAAAATGGCTGGCATCACAAAACTTTGCGGGTCAAGCGCTACAGTTTCGCTTGACCCGCAAGACTACTCTCGTAACCTGGCGCCTGACTGCGCCGCGGTTTCTGTTCGGCCTTCCTTATGCCACTTACTTCGTCGGGCTGACGACGTTTACCGTGCCGCCGAAGTTCAGATCATTCTTATGAGTTGTGGCATAGATGATAGCGGCAACCGCACCACCCGTTGCAGCCAGCAGCGCGAAGAGCGCGCCGCCGCTGAGCTTATGGTCGTCGTCGTCATCCTTCTTCGTGGATCCACCCTGAGGCGTACCGGCAACACCACTTTCCCCGGCAGCGATATGCGTCACAGTGGCGCCGGACCTAAGTTCAGCAACTCCCGACTCGGTCGTCACCACGGTTTTGCCATCCAGCGTGTTCACGGCAAACGTGGTAGCCTGAGTTCCATCAGCAACTACCAAACCATCCCTGGTCGTAAGATTGACCGAAACACCCGCTGGGGTTGAAACTCGTGCTCGTCCTGAGTCCAAGAGGCCTACGATTGCGTTGTCCACAAACGTCAGTCTCAAACTGGTGTTTGCTGACAATTCAATGCGGCCCAATTTGCCCAAACTCACCGTGGCGTTGCTGTCCTTGGCGGTAACGATTGAACTACCCGAAAAAACCGTCCCACCAGACGTTACCTTCTGGCCGTTGACGGAAACGTCGCCAATCACGGACAACTCACCTGAACGTGCTCCTGTGGTCGCCAATGTGAGCATTGAGTACACACTCAGAATGGCCGCTGTTACCAAGATGGCTACGAACTTGCGGCTCCAAGTTTTCTTATTCATTAACCTTCCTCCCGTATTGTGAAACCAATTTCTAATTGCGCACCGCTATGGCAATCCTCGCTAGAGATCGATTTCCATTTTGCTTCCGCCACAAGACAAGCGCGGAACGCTCAAGTACTACAATTGCGATGCCACAAGGGCTAGAACCATGGCTTTTTTACACGAATACTAGCCCTGTGTCAACAATCATTTAGCCAAACTTTTACACAAAACTGTGCTTTTTTTGATTAGCGGCGAGAGGATAACACCTATGGTGGTCCCAGTCCAGATCTTTTCAACCCGCAGAATGGGCCATGTCGTCGGTCAGCGCCCATCAAAGGCCACCCTGATTCCTGCTACCCGCACGCCAGAGGGTAGTTCGACCCTGCACGGCAGGCCAGAGAGTCTCACTGGCTGGTCCAGCTTTGAGTCACCCGGGATTACGAACGCGCCGGGGACGCGTCTTTTCATTTGAGTTCGCTCCCTTAGCGGGCGTTTGTTGGCCATCCAGGAGGCCAGTTCCGTTTTTCCTGAGTTCTGTCTGTTCGTAAGGGTCCAGCCGCGCAAAAAGGTAGAAATTTTCGCCTGATCGCACTGATCCCAAATACCTCAGAGTGAAGTTGAACACTTCCCCTGCCCGCAAACTGGTCAGCGCTGGGGGTCGTTCGAAGAGTGTGCCAAGCTCGTCCCCAGCAACTGCTTCGAGTTCAGGCAAGTAGTCGTTATTGCTCTCGCGCGCGATGCGAATCGCCATTTCGCGGAGCGCCCGAATGCGGTTTGAGTTGCGACGGTAGTATGCCCGGCTGATTTCTTTGCGGCTGACACGGTCATCGACTACTTCCTGTTCATTCCGCAGGTAGCCCAAATAGGCGCTCACCACTGGCCCAAGTCCCACTTCATCTTCGGCGGACCTGTCCTGGGCACGCGCCTGTCCTTGCGCCAGCATCAGGCAAAGCAGAGCCAATAAAGATAGCGATTGTATCCTGAGCACAATGTTCATGATGGGTGCAAGTATACTCGCGTTAATTACATCAGAGATATCAGCGACCAGTGTTTGAATCTCGCCAAACCCAGATTGCAGAGCAGTGTTTCGGATGTTACATTCATTTTTCAATCCCGTTAAGTCGAGCCCATAAGTGACAATGAGCGAACTACCTTATGACCTACGAAGCGCCGGAAAGAAAGTCGCGCTCGGTGTGACCGGCGGTATTGCCTGCTATAAAGCGGCGGAAATCCTGCGCGGGCTGCAGCGAGCGGGTTGTATCGTTCGCGTAGCTATGACAAAACGGGCCTGCGAATTTATCCAACCACTCACATTTCGCGCTCTTTCCGGCAGCCACGTGATCGTCGACGACTACGCGCCTGATAATCCTGATCCCATTGCGCATATCACTTTTTCGCAGTCTGTTGACTTGCTGCTGGTCGCTCCGGCAACTGCTAATATCATAGCCAAATTTGCGAACGGAGTGGCTGACGATTTTCTGACTTCAACGTACCTGGCCGCGACGGCTCCCGTCTTAATCGCGCCGGCGATGAACACTACAATGTGGCAACATCCAGCGACACAGCGCAACCTCGAGAAGCTGCGGCAGGACGGAGTGCGCATCGTTGAACCCGACGCCGGCGAGATGGCTTGCGGCACGATTGGACCAGGCCGGCTGAACGATCCCGAACGCATCGTTACTGCAGCGCTTGACCTTTTAGCAGAAGCGCCGACGTCTCCGGATCTAAGCGGAGAGCACGTTTTGATTACGGTAGGGGCGACGCGAGAAGAGATCGACCCGGTGCGGTTCATTTCCAACAGATCATCTGGTCGCATGGGGTTTGCGCTGGCTGAGGCTGCAAACCAGCGTGGCGCCAGCGTCACAACGGTAGCCGGCATCACAACGGTCGATCCGCCTGCGAATATCAACGTCACCAGAGCGCAATCCGCGGAAGAGATGCGGGCTGCCGTGATGAAGGAGATCTCCGGCGCCTCTATTTTCATAGCGGCCGCCGCAGTGGCGGATTACCGGCCGACTTCCAGATCCGACAAGAAGATAAAAAAGACCGAAGCCGAATTGGTCCTAACCTTGGAACGGACGCCCGACATACTGGCCGAAATTTCGGCGGCGCGTCGGGAGGATCTGCTGGTCATTGGGTTCGCCGCTGAAACCGATGAGGTGGACGCCTACGCCCGACGAAAACTACTGGACAAGAACCTGGATGCGGTTGTGGCAAACGACGTGACGCGAACTGACGCTGGTTTTGATACAACTACAAATGCGATTACGATCATCACTCGCGATCGCCCCGACTCCCGGGCGCTGCCGTTGATGTCCAAACTTGATGCTGCGCATCGCATCCTCGATGAGATCGTTCGGCTGCGCCAACAGCGACGCGACGAGCTCACTGCCAGCAAACGCACCGCTTAATTTACGCCTGCGTAATCTTGAAAGGATCCGATTTAGGAACATGTCATCTGAGGCCACTCGCAAGGAGCTGCTGGACGTTGTCACTGAAATGCGCGAATACGTTCAGTACCTTGAAGAATTGGGAGTACAAAACTGCGAAGAGCCGCTGGCGACCAAGCCAGTTAGTCGCGCCGAGGTTAATGACGTCGTCGCAGCCCGAGAGCCGGTGGTAAGCGCACCAGTCGACAAAAGCAAGACTGTGCCGCCGCCACCAGCAAGTCGAATTGAGCCAGCTCAAACACCGCGTCCAACAGCGAGCAGTCAATCGACTCCGCGTTCCCCGCTGATCGAAAGTCTCTTCGGCGAGATCCTTCCGGATCAACACGACGGCCTGCCCGAATCCGATGAGACTTTTGAGCAGATTTGGAACGACGTCGGCAATTGCACCCGGTGCCCTTTGTATCAGGAGCGCACCAACATTGTGCACACCGACGGTAATAAGCGAGCTCGCTTGATGTTTGTCGGCGAAGCCCCGGGCGCCGACGAGGACGCACAAGCTCGGCCTTTCGTCGGCAGAGCTGGTCAGCTCTTGACGAAAATCATCGAAGCCATCGGCCTGAATCGTGCAGATGTTTTAATCGGCAACGTAAATCGCTGTCGTCCACCCGGCAATCGCGCACCCACGCCGGACGAGGCTTCGGCCTGCAAACCTTTTTTGTTGCGCGAGATTGCCGTCACACGTCCCGATGTAATCGTCGTTCTCGGAAATACGGCAATGAAGAACTTGCTGGGATCAAAAGAAGGAATCACGCGCCTGCGCGGGCAGTTCCAAAACTACAAAGGCATTAAGGTGATGCCGACCTTCCATCCCGCCTACTTGTTGCGCGATCCTTCGAAGAAACGTGAGACGTGGGAAGATTTGAAGAAGGTCCGAGACTACCTCGACAGCACACTGAGTGTCTAAGATCAGCATTAGTTCGTGTGGCTTCGTGAGATTTCGTGTAATTTCGTGGATCGTGTGCTTAGGATTGGGAGCCATACGATCCACGAAATTACACTAAACTAGGCGAAAGAACGCGAAATAAGAGTTTTTATGCAAAGCCCCTTTTGCGAGGTCCTTAGCGACCTTTGCGTTTAGAGATTCAAACACAAGGGAGCGCAAAAGATATTCGCAAAGGTACGCCAGGTCCACACTCTTGCGCATTACCCTAAGCACGTAAATCTGCTGGACTTTTCCAATCACGTGAATCGCGCTACCTTCTTCAAGTGCAGCCTGAGTCCGCAGTCGTAGCGACAGTAAACGAAATCACCACCTCTCCACGATTCGCAGCCGTGGCTCTCGCGGCGCACGTCACCCAAACCTTTACCTATAGCCTCCCGGCAATAATGCGCGATTTGGCTCAGCCGGGAGCGCGCGTGCTGGTACCTGTCGGCCGCAAACTCGTGCCGGGTTTTATCGTTGCACTGCACGACGACCTCAAAGAAGACGCGGGTCTCGATCCGTCGAGAATAAAGGAGATCGGCGAGCTGGTCGACACGACGCCAATGGTAACGACAGAGGTGCTCCAGATTAGCCACTGGATCTCTGATTACTACGCTTCGCCGCTGGGCGAAGTACTGAAGGCAGCGCTGCCGCCCGGGAGCAATGAAGGGATCGAAGAAGTGCTGACGCTAACACCAATGGGCCAGCAAGCATTCTCCGAACAACCGTCAGCGCCGGAGTCTACAAGCAAGCACAAATTGCTGCGCTTGATCGCCGAAAAAGGCGTATTGGATTTGCGCGCCGCAGCCAATGTGCTCGGTACGACGCCGGCAACGAATGCAGTGCGAACTCTTGAGCGGGCCGGCTGGATCGAGATAACTCAACGTCGGGTGGGCGGCAATGTAAAGGAAAGACTGCAAAGAGCAGCGCGCTTAACGCTCGATGGTCAGACGCAAATCTCAAGTAACCAAACGGCCGGGCTTAGCGAAGCACAACAGCGCGTTCTGCTCACTCTCCGCAGCGCGGGAAACCCAATGCCAGTCAGAATCCTCTCCCAACAATCAGACTGCAGCGAGTCCGTGATCAAGACCCTGGCCAGGAGGGGCCTAATCGAACTCTTCGATCAGCATTTCCGACGTGATCCGCTCGCCGGCGAGGTGATGCCGTCCGTGGAAACGCACGAACTCACTGACGCTCAGCAGTCAGCCCTAAGCGAAATTCAAAAACCGCTGAACGATGGGCGCTACTTAACTTTCTTGTTGCACGGAATTACGGGCAGCGGCAAGACCGAGGTTTACCTGCGTGCGATGCGTACGGCCTTGGACAAAGGCCGAACAGCGATGATGCTAGTGCCGGAGATAGCGCTTACGCCGGTGTTCTCGCGCCGCCTGCGCGCCCAGTTCGGCGACCAGGTCGCAATCTTCCACTCATCTCTATCAAGAGGCGAACGCTTTGATGAGTGGGCCCGAGTTCGAAAAGGAGAGGCGAGAATAGTCATCGGCACGCGCTCGGCGGTCTTTGCGCCAATTAAGAACCTCGGACTGGTAATTGTTGACGAGGAGCACGAGGCCAGCTATCGGCAACAGGATTCGCCCTACTACAACGGGCGCGATGCCGCTATTGTTCGCGCGCAAAAAGAGTCCGCGGTTGTCGTTCTGGGATCAGCCACACCTTCCCTGGAATCCTTTCACAACTCGCAAACGGGCAAGTATCGTTACCTGCGTCTACCACAGCGGATTGCCAATCGACAGTTGGCCCAGGCTCAACTAATCGACATGCGGGAAGTTTTCGCGCGTCACGGAAAACCGCGAGTCTTTGCTGACGAACTGTTGACGGCAATCGAAGAGACGCACAAATGCGGCGAGCAGTCGATCATCATGCTCAACCGCCGTGGCTATTCGAGCTTTGTTCTCTGTCGTTCGTGCGGCGAATCCGTTCATTGTCCCAATTGCGATGTTACGCTCACCTATCATCAAAGTGAGCGCGTGATCGTCTGTCACTATTGCAATCATCGACAGGCAGCGCCCTCAGTCTGTCCAGCGTGCGGCGGCCAACACATTTACTATGTCGGCGAAGGCACCGAACAGATCGAAGAAATGTTGCACGAGCTTTTCCCTGTCTTGCGGATCGCGCGCATCGACCGGGACACAACGGCCCGTCGCAGCGTGTTTGAGAAATCGCTACTCGACTTTAGCGCCGGCCGCCTGGATATGCTGGTCGGCACACAGATGCTCGCCAAGGGGCACGATTTCCCCAACGTAACTCTGGTCGGCGTGGTCTCGGTCGATGCGGGTTTGCAACTGCCGGACTTTCGCGCCGCGGAACGTACGTTTCAATTGATCACTCAAGTGGCAGGTCGCGCCGGTCGTGGTGAGCGGCCCGGTCGCGTTTTGATTCAGACATACCATCCGCATCATTACGCGCTGCGACATGCTTGTGCACAGGACTACGCCGGCTTTTATGACGAAGAGATTCGTTATCGGGAGAATCATTCGTATCCACCGTTCGTGGCACTGGCGTCGATACTGGTCCACGGGCCGGATCTGAGTCGCATCCGTGAGACAGCTCTTGAGTTGCGAAAGGAGTTGGTCCTGGCTAATGGCGATCGAGTATGTCGCATACTCGGACCCGCACCGGCGCCGCTGGCTCGACTCAAGGGTGAGCATCGCATCCATTTGCTAATCAAGTCGCGCAATCGCCGGCGCCTGCGAAAATTGGTTGATACGGCATCTGCCGCAGTCATCGCACGTAAGCACAATCCGCGCACGATCAATGTGGAGATCGATCCGATCTCGATCATGTAGCCGCGCCGGGCGTCCTTGTGAGTGAGATCCGCTAGAAGAGTCAGCCGAGAAGAGATTGGCTACGAAGAGAACAGCTAATAACGCATGCGTTTAGATAGCGGACTTGTCCGCCGTCGCGACCGGGGCACAAGTGCCCTGTCTAAACGAACGAGTGTTGAGAAACGAGAAGCTCTAAATCACTCAACCGCAAAGCGGTTGCACCTGCAGGTAAATTTCGCATAAGCGAATGACGCAACCGCGTTGCGGTTGAGAATCATTCTCTTCCCACAGTTCCCAGGGTAGCCGAAGCGGCAACCCTGGGCTGGAGATCGCAGCCCCGTTGGGGCAGTCAGAACGCAACAACCTCAGGTGCGTGATTCGGTTCTAGTGCGATAAACTCACGCGCATGAAACTCTCTGAACTCGCTGCTCTGACCGGTGCTCGGGTCGAGGGCGCAACGACCGACATCAATATCGAAAGCGCAGCCGGGTTGGCCGAAGCTGTCACGGGGCAGGTGACTTTTCTTTCTAATCCCCGCTACACGTCACGCGTCAAAGACACGAAGGCCTCCGCGATTTATCTTGGCGAAGATGTGCCAGTCGTTCGCGATGACCTTGCCGTCTTACGCGCTCGTGATCCCTACCTCGCCTACACCCGCGCCCTCAGGCTCTTCAACCCCGAACCCGTCTTAGTGCCCTTCATTCATCCAGCCGCTGTCATTCATCCGAGCGCCAAGCTTGGTACCGGGGTCTGGATCGGCGCCTGCGCGGTGATTGGACCAGCAGCCGAGATTCACGATGGCGTGCGCATCTATCCAAACGCGACCATCTATGATTACGTCGTCATCGGCAAGGATTCTGTGATTCACTCCGGCGCGGCCATCCGCGAGCGAACACTCATTGGGGAGCGAGTGGTCATCCACAATCACGCTGTTATCGGCTGTGATGGTTTTGGATACGCGAAAGACGAAGAGCGACGCTGGCTAAAGATTCCCCAGACCGGGCGAGTGGTGATCGAAGACGATGTCGAGATCGGCGCCGGCGCCACAATCGATCGCTCTTCAGTCGGTGAGACACGCATCGGGCGCGGCACGAAGATCGACAACCTGGTCCAGATCGGACATTCGTGTACCGTCGGAGAGGACTCTCTGCTCTGCGCCCAGGTTGGCTTGGCGGGCAGTTCGCATATCGGCAATCGCGTAGTGCTGGCGGGCCAGGCCGGAGTCGCCGGCCACCTAACCATCGGTGACGATGCCGTGGTGACCGCCAAGAGCGCGACCAGTCACGACGTGCCGTCGGGCAAAATGATTTCCGGGATTCCCGCTTTCGATAACCGTGATTGGTTGCGTTCTACGGCGGCGTTTAGAAGACTGGGCGAGATGCAGCGCACGATTCGAGAGTTGGAGAAACGGTTGGCAGCAATTGAAGGATCGGCGGGCAAGGACTAACATGCGATCATAAAGGTTTCCAGTTGTGGCTTCCACGGCTAATGGCCGAAATTGAGGTCCCAATGACGCGCGTTGGATTCGAATTCAATGACCGGCTTCGAGGAGTGCTACTAGTGGCAGTCTGGCTTTCCTATACCGCACTGTCGATTCTCTTGATCATCGCCTTGCTCACTGATTGGCCCGAAATTCTGCACCGGGATGGAAGCCGATTGAGTCCCTGGTGAGGCGTTTCCAAACCCGCGCAGCGGGTGACAGCATAAAGCCTGGGGTGGAGCGCAGCGGAACCCCAGGGAAGATGACGGATAAAGAAATCGAGCCCACGAAGTGGGGCGACAACGGTAGGGGTAAAGGGCTCCTGATTTCAGCGAAGGACCTGCCTCGCGCTGTCGCCCGTTTCACGGGCTGGGAATTGGATGTGCGTTCGCACCTGGGGTTCCGCTGCGCTCCACCCCAGGCTTTATGCTGTCGCCTGCTCCGCAGGCTGAGGCAATGCTATTGCGGTATCTTTTGGCAGGCTTCCCGTATAGAGCATGGCGAATCGCTTGGGCCGTAGCTCAATAGCTTTTCGATAGACCTCGTCCCGGTCCTTGCTGTGGTAAATAACATTGCCGCTCTGAACTTGAAGTGTCTCGTCGGTGTGCGGATCTCCAACGAGCACCCATTCCGAATCGAATTGAGACTCTATCTCGGTGATGGTCAGGACTTCACTCATGATTCCACCTATGCAGTGCAGACCAGGCTTCGTCTTTATGGCAATACACTATGATTGAACGCATGACCCGGTCGCTACCGCTCCCGGTTCTGTACCCTTACGTCACGGCGCCGCCGTCAACGATCACTACCTCGCCATTCATGAAACTGTTGCGGTCGCTGACCATGAACGCGGCGTACTCTGCCAATTCCTCAGGGCGGCCAAGGCGGCCGGCCGAAGCCCAGAAGTCGTGCATCTGCAGAAGTCGCTCGGGCAGCGCCTGGGCCAACTCCGTGTCAAAGATGCCTGCCGCGATGGCGTTCACACTGACGCCGAAGGTGCCCGCTTCACGTGAGAGGCACTTGGTAAATCCAATCATGGCTGCTTTGGAAGTGGCGTAATGAACCGCGGTGGGCAGCGCTCGAATCGCGCCGATCGAAGTGATGTTCAGGATCTTGCCTTTGCGCTGGCGAATCATCTGCTTGTAGATCGGCTTGGTGACCGCGAATAAGCTGCCCACATTCGTGTCGATCACTTCATCCCAGGCCCGGTCGGTGGTCGTGGCAAAGTTATCGCCGCGATTGACGGCGGCATTATTCACCAGAATGTCTATCCCGCCCCAGACCTCTACCAATTCCCGCGCCAGCCGCTTCAAACCCAGCCGATCCGTGACTGATATCTTGAACGAGAGCGCACGTTTGCCGTAGGCCTCGATCTTCTGGCGCACTGCCTCTGCCAGGTCATCACGCGCCCCATAATTGAAAGCCACATCAGCGCCTTCGCGGGCGAATATGTCGCAAAGAGCGGCGCCGATGCCTCGTGTTCCGCCAGTAATGAACGCGCGTTTCCCTTCAAGCAAAAGACTCACTACTCAGGTTTCTCCTAAAAGGCCGCTGCGGGGATTTTGAGCGGGCCAGCGAATGATTAGATCGTTTTAGTGCGGTGAATTAAAGCCTTAAATGCGTGCAATCGTCAACAACACCGCGAAGGCACGCTTTGGCAATTACGCAGACAGGGCCTCCTGAATCGGCTCCTCTTCCGCCGGGGCGGGAGCCGGCAGCAGGGCCGCAATCTCCTGAACTATCTGATACGTGGCATTGGGCAGCGCGAGGCCTAAAGTCGCAGCGCGCATGGCTGAATAATGGGCCGTATCTTCGACCATGCGTCGAATGACCGGCACCACATCCTTCGCTTGCCGCAGCAGGATTCCGGCGCCGCGTTTGATAATCAGGTTGGCCGTACCCAGCTCCTGCGGCATCGGTTCGGTGATAGCGTCGGCGATGATTGGCAGGCGACAAGCAAGTGCCTCGAACGTCGTCAGGCCCCCCAGTTTTGAAATCATCACGTTCGCCGCGCCCATCAACTGCTCGACATGATCGGAGTAGCCAATCACCTTGATCGGGAAAGGCGCCTCGGCGGCCATCGACTCAGCCGTGGCGCGCAACTCTTCGTTCCGGCCCGCGAGAAAAATAGCCTGCACATCCAGTCCGCCCTGAATCAATTCCTGGAAGATCTCCAGCACGTTGCCGCCGCCTTCCCAACCGGCGTTGACGAAAACGGTGAACTTGTCTTCGTCAAGCCCAAGCGCCTTGCGCGCCGCCTGCGCTGCCACTTCACCGGGAAATGCGAACTTTGAATGCACCGGCATGCCGGACACTTTGATCCGCTGGGGCGGCACGCCATAGTCGACCAATTGCTGCCTGGCCTCTTCACTCGCTACCAGGTAAAGACGTACGTCATCACAGGCCCAGCCTCTCCAGAAACCATAGCAGGGATCGGTAACTACCGTAACCAGCGGAATCCGTTCGGCCAGTCCAAACTCCTTCAGCACGCGCGCGAAAATATGTTGGGTCAATGGATGAACACTGACCACGATATGCGGGCACCAGCGTTCGAAGATCTCCCGGACATAGCCGATGCAGCGGGAATGAAAGAACTCTCGAGTCTCCGGGCGCACGTGATTCATCACCCAGTAGAAATACTTCATCCAGTGCTGCTTGTTCCGCAGCATCCAGTTATAGAAACGCACCAGCCTGGCTGAGAGGTGGGACGATTCCTCGACGGCGCGGACGACTCGGATCGCGTAGGATTCGCCTTCGAAAAACTTCTGCACTCCATCGACAATAGCCGCGGCCGCTGAGCGGTGACCACCACCGGTGTCACTGGAGATAATCAGAATCTTGGGCACGCGCGCTGGAGGTACGACTGGGGACAATCGTAGCTCGGCAACCTTGGGTCTTTGTCCGTTAGCGCTCAAGATAATTGTCTTCCCGGTGGTGGTGCGATTTTGTGTTGCTTATTTCGGATAGCCCTCCCTTACGGTCGGGCTTCTGCTTGCTGTTCGATCCCAAGCAGAAGCCCGCGCGTCAGCAAGGGCTCTTCGGTGTCGTTAGACTAAACGTCATCACAAGACTACTTCACAACTATCTTCCGCGATTCTAAGGGAGGTTCAGGCGCGGACAGCAACTCCACCGGACTGTTCCTGCGCGCGATCGATCTCTTTGCGCGCCTTTTTCATTTCGCGTTCGAGTTTCTTAATTTGGATCAGGTGTTTCGGATTGAACGGCAGTGAAGGATAGTAGCTGTTGGACTCGTGCGTGCAGAAACAACCGTCCGCCGCCTTCTTCCTGCGCTCCTGCATTGCCGGCGAAATCCAAAGCTTCTGAAAGTTCCAATCAAAGTCGCGCAGGTTGCCAATCGGACCCAGATTTTCACAGGACGAAACGGTGCCTTCGTCGTAAATCACCCCGCCCGCAGTTCCGGCATAGCAGGTCATTTGCGCCGTCTGCGTTTCCTGAGTCTTCGCAATCAACCCGTGCATGTAAATATCTATTGCCGCTTTGAAGAACCCGGCCGCGCCGCCGTAGTTATTCTTAATCGCTGCATGCCGTGAGTCGTCGTCGATCATCTCGGCCAATTTCGCATAGCGTGAGTGATCAATTTCCAGCTCTTTGGGAACTGCTGACGGCGGGCGAATATAGTTGAAGTTCACTTTGTCAGGCTGCAAGTCGTACTTCAGGAAGTCGTACCACTCGAAAATCGTGTCCTGGTTGGAATTCATGAAGCAGGTGCAGGTTTGCACGTCGAGCCGTTTGTATTCTTTCTTAATTGCCTGCAACTGTCGAGCAGTATCGATCGCCAGATCCCACGAACCGGGCTTTTGACGAATCTTTTCGTGTTCCTCTTTCAGGCCGTCAATCCCGAGCGCCACGGTGACATTCAGGTTGGGACACTCTTCGAGAATGCGGGTCACGTCGGGAAAGATCCGTTTCTGAATCTGTCCGTTCGACATGATGTAGATCGATTCCAGCTTGTTGTTCCGGTAGAAGGCGCGGGCGATCTCAGGCAGATCTTTACGAGTGAACGGTTCGCCGCCGGCCAGAATTAAAACGCCCAGGTTGCCACCCAGCGTCTCGGAGATCTTTTCGATCTCGTGGGTCTTCATCTGCAGCTTCTTGCGCGGTCGATCGTCCAATTCATCTGTAAAGAAGCAGTGTGTGCAACGCATGTCACACACTGACGTGACCAGAATATTCAGCAAAACTGGCGAGAACGGCTTACCGACCGCTAACCGCGCGTATCGTTTCAGCAGTTCTTTGGTAGTGAAATCCATTTAATACCTCGACATGTTCGCTTCTGTCCGACGAACTTTAGTCTGTCGTCAAGTCGCGATTCAAAAATCTTCGGGAAAAAGATCGTCCACGGCCATTGACCATTCCGGCACCGCTGGTTCGGCTTCTGCGATGCCGCCACGCCGATAAATGGTTGGCATACTCGGCTTGCTGGAGCGGTAGACTCTGACCACGTCATCGCTCAGCAAATCCACGTCCCAAACCACAAGCGTCCCGGCAGCGAAGTAGTCACTTCTCTTCTTTGCCATCTCAGACTCAGCTTTGGGGCCGTAGTCTCCGTCGCTCCTAACTTCTACTGCGAAGACAGGAGCGCCCTTAAAGAACTTCATGCCGGTCCATTCACCGGTGTGATACGCCACATCCGGACTGAATGACTCGCGGTTCGGCAGGTCGACACGAAACGCAGCATTATCAGTTACCGCCCTGCCGACCTTTCTCAGGCGGGCGTACAGTCGTAGGCTGACGAAGATTTCTGCTGCTGCAAAACTTGGCGCGGCCCCAGTTGGAGACATGTGCACTATTTCTCCATCGACAAGCTCGGCCTTCCCCCGAACTCGGTACAGGTCTTCGATGGTGGCTTTGATGGTGGTGCTCATTTTCTAACCCGCTCGAATCTTACCACACGCGTGCAGCGGCGCAGCAGGCAACAAACCCTGACCAGGAAACATAGCTCGCGTTTAGAGGCGGGTACTGCCGACCGGCTCAGGTTACGGCTAACCACGAAACGCGTGGCTTTAGCATCGAACCGGCGGCAAGACCCGCCTCTAAACATAAACTAAGAGGAAAACAGCCCGCCTCGAATCTTGCTTGCAATTCATCAGGACGCCCGGAAATATGGTTTACGACCAGCCCGCGCGATGCTAGAATTCCGCCGTTTTCAGGACTCCTTCGGTTAAAGTTAGGGGATCGAACACCCGTTCGCCCAACGCTGGCCCAGGAAGCTTCGCTCCGCGAGCTTACCAATGTGCATCCTCTTCACTAAGGACAAATATGAAACTCCCACTTCCGGACATGAGAATCAGGTCACTCAACCGTTTGCTACTTTATTTCGTAGGTATCCTGGCCACCTGCAGCGTGCTGCCGGCTGTCGCTCTGGGCCAGAAATCACCAACTGAGTTGGTTAATCTGATTCTTACTTCAACCAATGACACCGAACGAATCGCTGCGAGCAGTTTATTGATCAACACAGTTCCGGCTACCAGCGAGGGAATGATCGCCAGGGCGGTCATGGAAGACTACGACAATGACGAAGATGAAGTGATCAAGACTTGCAGAGAAATCTTGTCGCAGAATCCCAACTATCTGCCTGCCCTGATGCTGTTGGCGAATTCGCTGGAAGGGAAAGAGCGCTTGGAGCTCTGGGAACGGATTCTGCAGCAAGAGCCTTCCTATCTCAACTACAGTGCGCTAAAAGGAGAATATTTCGCGCTCGAGGCCGAAAATCCGAAAGTGGCCGAGGATTTCCTGAACAAGTGGCAGCAGAAGCTGCCTAATGCCTATGTGTTCGATTTCATCAACGGCATGGCTGCGGAACGCGCCGGGCAGAAGTCGGAGGCTGAACACTTTTATGAGCAAGCAATCAGCAAGGGCCCGGATATTTTCGAGCTCTATGTCAGACTCGCAATCCTGCGGACACGAAATATCAAAGCGACATCCGAAGAGAAAGAACTCAAAAACTGTCTGCAGCCGGTGCTACAGTTCGCGCAGCTACACCCCTCCTCTCCGGAGCCGTGGCTCTTCATCGGGCTGAGGATGTTAGAGGCAGCCCGGACTGCTGACAATAGTGAGCGAGAGAACTACAGCAAGATGTTTGGCGAGAAGCCCAACAGCCAGGGCGCGTTCGCCAACTTCAAGAGGGCTTTCGACATCAAGCCGGTCGCAGAATATGCAGTGCTTGCGGGGGAGACGCTCCTCAATTCAAACGTCAGCCATAAACGGGCCGTAGAAGTTCAACAGCAGGCGTACGATTTTATGGTAGGGGCGCAGAAGAAGCTTCCCAATGATCAATTGCTCACGCGTTACTTAGGAATTCATCTAAGCGTCTTCAAGAACGACAGCGCCAGCGCCGCCAGTCTTTTTCAGCAGGCAATCAAAGACTCGCAGACCGTGAATGATCGCACGGCAAATGTCATTTCTTTGGGAAGAATCTACAGCGATTTGACTTTTGAGTACGACAAGGGCCAGGCACTCTTTCGTTCTTATCTGCAAAATGGGGGTAAGAAGACCGACCTCTTCGCGGCTTTGTATGCGAATCGGCGCGATGCCGGGGATTTCAAAGGCGCGCTCGCCCAACTCGATGACTGGGAAAAATATGGAAGAACAATCCTGAAACAGGGTTTTGATGAGGAGAGCGTGCTCGCACGACGACGACAGATCGGAAATTTCCTAAGCCCCGAGCAGCAGTCAGAGAACTTTTACCGGGACAATCCCTTTTTGAATTTGTGGCGGGAAAAAATAGGTTCGCAGGTGCTCTCCATTAATTATGCTCCCGGTTCAGCATCGATTCCGGAGAAGGACTACGACCTGCTTTCGCATGCAGCCTCTCTCCTCAAGGAACAAGGGGCCAACAAGTATATTTTCTCCATTGAAGGACATGCGGACGAAACAGAAAGCGACAAAACGCTCTCACTTCAAAGGAGTGAACTGGTAGCCCAACATTTCCACGAAAAGTTCGGCATCGAGATGAAGAGGATGCAGCGCGAGGGACTGGGCAGCGACTATCCGCTCGACCAGACTGATGACGGCCGTGCAAAGAATCGAAGGGTTGAGATTCTGGCGATTGGCAATATATCAAAACCGCGAATCTCGACTACGGGTGCTCTCAATGCGGATCAGGTAATAGCCCTATCGCCAGACGGTCGGCTCCTGGCCACCGGAAATTACCCAATTCAACTCTGGGACACACGCGAACAGATCAAACTGAGGGATCTGGGTCGAGGGGGAGAGATGCTCAAGTTTTCTCCCAACGGAAGATACCTCGCGACAACCCTCGATTATCTGGAAGTTGGCGGCTTAAAAACTGACGCATTGATTATCTACGACGTCAAAACGGGGCTGACCATGCACCAGGTACCATGGTCGCCGCTGAGCGTTGATCCGGAAGCTTCTGAACATAGCCACTTCGATTGGGATCCAACCAGTCAAAGAATAGTTTATACGACTCCGCCTAACCGAATAGTGATTTACGACTTGATCGCCAAGTGCAACGTCAAACAACGTCTGGCTCCAGGATACCGAATGAACGGCGGCGACCCGGTCCTTTGGACACGTGACGGTAAATATATCATTGCCGGCCGACCTGCCGGTTCCGAGTTGCAAGTCTACAACGCTCAAGACCTCTCGTTAGTTAAAGAGCTGCCGGGTGTGTACTGGCCACATGCTCTGGCCCAAACGCGGGACGGAAAATACATCGTCGCCTCGAGTCAATCCACAAAGAAATGTTCGGAACTGTTAACGGTTTGGAACGCGGCTGATTGGTCAATGCGACAACTCGATATTCCTGTGCTGGCGGATAATATTGCCGTGCATCCCGGCAAGCACGTCGTGGCCCTAAATGACTTTGGCTGCCGCTGCGGACACGGAATGACATGCCCGCGAAAGACCCTCCTTATTGATCTCGATGATCTAAAAATTCTGGCCGAACATGACGTTGGGGAAGTTGCCGTGCAGAACAGCTTTTCCGCAGACGGTAAGAAGATATATCAAGTCTATGAAGACAAGATTGATCTGCTCGATGCCGGCAACCCGACGTTGGCCCTCGTGGCTACTATGAAAGGTCTCGCGGTGCGCCCAATCGGAAGTTCCGCGGATCTGAGAAATGGACACTTCTTGTCCGCCGACGATAACGGTTTCCATGTCTGGAGCGTCGTCACCGGAAAAAAAGTGCACTCGTGGAAAGAGAGCGTGAAGTCCTTTGGGCACTTGAGCGAGGCTCCGGACGTTTTCCTGGCAGTATCCGAGGACAAGGTCGCGAAAAAAACAAAAATCCTGCAATTCAACACTGGCGAGTTCGCTGAAAAGGAGCTATTGACTCTTGATTTTGAGGTCGACAAGTGGTTCAGCAATTCTGAGATCGTCGTCTTCGCGGGGAAACCCTTTTTGCCATTGTACCGCGGCGCATTGAAAGGGGTAGTTGAAACCTATGAGCGGCGCACCATGACGCGCCGCAACAGGTTTGAAGTGCCGCTGGTCACGGTTCGGCAACTGGAATACGACGGTGTCTATGATTCCGGGATTGTGGGACTTTCCGCCAACTCTAAGGGGACCGAGATTTCAGTCTCGACCTATTGGCAAGACGGTTTTGGCCATGCCCCAACCAGCTCATCCTTTGTGCAACGCTTTGATGCCACTACAGGAAAACCCGCCGGCGTGAAAAGACTGTCGAATGAAGGGATCATGGGCATCAAGTATGTAAACGGGAACGACCACCAACTCGCGATCACGACGTTGCTCACTACCTACGTCTACGATAATCCATCGGATACCGTGACTCCCCAAAAACCGCGGCGGCCTGCTGGAGAAGAACGAATCGACTTGAAGGGCGGCGCCCAGATACGTTGGTCGAACGGCTTCCTTCGCTACTCGATGCCGGCCAAGGGGATCACGAAGGAATGGTCATTCAACGGCAACCTCGTCGGCGTCGAGGTTTTCGAGGATAGGAATCTGTTGGTGACCCTTAATAATGCGAACGAAATCTCGTTCTTCGACCTGGCAAAAGGCGAGCAGGAACTCACCATCCTTTCAAAAAACAACGACGAATGGATCGCCTATACACCAGCCGGAGAATTCCTTGCTTCACCGAACGGCACCGACAAAGTCTTCTGGTCTTTGGGCGATCGAAATCTGGAATTCGCCGCGCTGGCAGCCTTAAATGAAAAGCCGGACATTCTCAGTCAGAAACTGGATTTGATCTCCAACTGCGCCAGTACGGCAAAGGAGCCTCCAGAGATCTACTCGCTAATCGAGCCACCCTACAGCGTAGAAGTATTGTCGCCTTTGAGTTCGCAAGGTCCGGATCGTCAATATCGGTTGGTGCTTAGTGTGGAAGCCAAAGAAAAAAACTTGCCTGAGCCTCAATTTAGCTTTTCCCAGGGGGGCCAGGACCTCACCCAGCCGGAGGGCACCAAGATCACCAAGCGACCCAATAGCGAAGTGTATGACGTTGAACGCGTCTTCGATCTAAGAGACGGTAAAAATGATCTGGAAGTATTCCTTAACTATCGCAAGACCGTACAACGGCAGGCTCACATCGAGGTACGAAAAACGCCGGGAGGCGGGCCGGCTGGCAAAGGTGATCTCTGGTTTTTAGGAATCGGCGTCAAGACCTATAAGAATCAGTCCGACGGTCTGTCGTTTCCCGTGGACGACGTGAGGATGATCGGAGACGAACTCCAGCGACAGAAGAGCTTGGGACTCTATCGGGACGTCCACGTACAGATCCCGCCAGAGAATGAAGTGGACGCCGTACGGATCACCACAGAGCTCGCCAATATCCAGGAGAAGGCCCAGGAGAACGATACCGTCTTGATTTACCTGAGCGGACATGGCGTGCTGGGTGCCTTTAGTGCCGTGATGTTTATTCCCTACAACCACGACCTAAAGCAACCCGCTGACGGCGGCGTGGACATGGCCATCTTCCACCGATTCCTTGCTGATCCGAAAAACCTCAAGCGGAAGACGATGCTCTGGCTGGACATTTGTCGAGGCGGCGCGACTCAAGAGGACCGCTACCTCAAAAACAGGCTCCGGCTGACCGACAACGACATCTATCGCGAAGTCAACGGAACAACCACGATCGTTTTTTCATCGACCACGGGCTCCGGCTCAGCTACGGAGGGTTTCCCACCTACATACAAGAATGGTTATTTTGCGATGGCCATTCTTGAGGCCCTGACGGGCAGTTCCAAGCCGGTTTTGGGAGCGGAAACAGGAAAGTTTTCGCCCTGGGATTTGATGAAATACGTGATGAGTCGAGTCCCTGAAGCCAGTCCGAGCAAGCAACAACCCAGCATCATTTTTATCAAGAACTATCAGGACTGGCCTTTCGCCGTTTGTCCCCTGAAAGCCCGAGCAAGCTCATCACCTTAAGGGGACCGTTTCCTTTCGCGAATTATCGTTAACCACTCTTCTTGATAAAACCCACATAGCGGCCTTCCGACGAGCGAGATGGTTGGCTACAGCTTGCCGGTCCACACTGGCTAATGTTGACGGGCTCGCCGGCTCCAATCGTCCGCAGTCTGTACAGAATGTCGGTCCAATGAGTCGCAGTCTCCTCATTCGTCATCTTCTCGACGAATAACTCTGCATCCGGATATTCTCGCCATGAGCCGATGGCCACCTTTAGGGCAAGTTGCCGCTCATCTTCGGAACTCGGCGGTCCAGAAACCGGAGGGCTCTCAACCTCCGGAGGGCTAACTGTCCTGGTAGAAATATGAAACACGCTGAGTTTGTTTTGGCCGCTTTCATCCTTGATTACCACCAGGACTTTGTCAGGATCATCGAGATTGCCGCCCACAAGTTTATAAATGTTCGGGATCGTGGCGACCGGTTGCGGGTTTCCTTTCGAGAGAGTGAACCGGAAAACTTCGTTGCCCTTTAACGCCAGAAGGCCTGTATCGCAAGGAAGAAATATTGGCCAACCATAGCCGTTTCCCGCTGCTACTTGGAAACTGAATCCGGGCCTCGTCAGGTCAGCTACCCACAATTCGCCCGGTTCATCATTTGTTTCTCCCTTTTGATTACTTGAAGTAAGCGTAACGCCCGCGAACCGTAAGAGCCACTCAATAAATGTTTGCTTCTTTGGCGGCGCCTGCGCCTTGGCTGCGGCCACGGGCGTGGGCGTTGGCTTCGCCTGCGGCTGACCCTGCGCCAGCGCAAACGCAAGCATTAGGATGACCGGTATGCCGACCATTCTGATGATGACCATTTTGCTTCTCCTACCGATATCCAGCATGGCGTAGTAGCTCAGTTTGAATTCTCCGCACATCCTCAGCGTTCTCGGCGCCTCGCCGGTGAATGTTTTCTGCACTTTTCTCCACCGCCGAGACGCCGAGCACGCAGAGTTCACACAGAGAAAAACCAAACCGAGCCACTACGCCAGCATGGCAAGCCGACCGGCGAGTGATGTTAGGGTGGGGCAATCCCGGTTTCGTTCAAAAGGTTTTCGATTGGATCGTTAGCGATTACCTCTGTGCGCTTGACATCTTTTTTGGGTAAGGTAACAAGCGTCCTCACCTTTGTACCTTTATTCTCGCCGGCATCATTGGGTCCCTCGCCTTGGACCAGATAGGTCACGCCGTCGGTACCCTCCCAAACCAACCAGGCTGTCTGTTTGTTCTGTAACTTTTCCTGGCCACCCAGGTCTTTTACTCTCGGCAGGACTTTGTCCGCGATTAAGACGCCATGATTGACCGGCAGCAGCAATACCTGGATCGTGAAGAGCACGGCCAAGAGGACGAGCAGAAAACAGGTCCCCAGGTCATTCATCTCCTGGGCTTTCAGCATTCGTGCTCTCGCAATCTTTTTTCGCCATCGCCAGGCGCGAATCAACAACCATCCGACCACGGACGTCCCGGCTACAAGTGCGCTAAAGAAAACAACCTCCCTTAGGTTTCCGGGGTAGCTCCCGTGTTTCATGATCGCGCCGATCCAGGACCGATTAATCACGGCGGGATTCAACAGGGCATCACTAATATCTAAACACTGCCGCATCAGCACCTGAATCCAAAACTCCGAAATTAAGATCCCAAAGACAGCTACCAGCCAGGGCTTTTCACTCCATGCCTTAATCGTGCTCCAGATCGTGCACCAGACGTTTTCTTTTTTAGTCTCAGCGTCCCCAGCGAGCGCCTCTAAACTCCGGCGCCGTCGCTTGTAAAGCGCGATGAGGCCGGCCAACACCAGGGCGGGGAGCGACACCACGATGATGAGTGCGATTGCAAACAACACCACGAGCGGAATGTACAGCGCAATGTAGACCACGAACTTCGCACCTGCGTACAGATACCGGGAATCAACTACGCTCAGGTCGGTTGGAATCCCAAGAGCGGTTAGATGAAATCTAAGAGATAGATAACCGAACAAGTAAAGGGCAAAAGTGCCGAGCGCCGCATAGGAAGCCCAGCCTCCCGTTAGCGTCGAAATCTTTTCTTTTATCTCGTCCCAAACGCTGAACATTTTCTTTCGGTCAAGAAACCTGTCTTGGGCGCCTAAATTGAAAAGGAGCATCAGCGGGCGCCGTCAGAAACCGGAGTGCCCGGCAAAGCGGTCTGGTAGTTTGCGTACAGAGACCGAGGTTACGCAACTCGGCCGCTACTGAAATGCGCTGGAATCGCGCCTGCGCACGCAGAATTTGAGTTGCTCATCCCACTCTTTCCCCACGGTTCTGAATGCCCAGCGCTTTCATGCGGCGGTACAAGTGGCTACGATCCAGACCCATCAACTCGGCGGCGCGTGACACATTTCCTTCGGCCTCAACCAACTTTTTCTGAATGAACTCGCGATGATAGGCATCAGTCGCAGCCTTAAAAGATGGGAACCGAAACGAAGCCGCTGGCGCTTCTTCCCTGCCATGTTCGGGCAAGTCACTGACCACGACTTTCATCCCCGGGTGCATGATCACGACACGCTCGATTGTGTTCTTAAGTTCGCGCACATTTCCCGGCCACGAGTAGTTTTGCAAGTCTTCGATTACGCCTTCAGCAAAGTCCTTTGGTCGCTTGCCGTAGGCCAGTGAGAATCGCTGATTGAAGTGCTGCACCAGCAGCGGCACGTCTTCCAAACGCTCGCGCAATGGAGGCAACTCAAAGGGAATAACATTCAGGCGATAGAAAAGATCCGCGCGAAACTTGCCTTGCTCAATCTCCAAATCCAGACGCTTGTTGGTTGCGGCAATGACTCGCACATCGACGCCTATGGCCGTGCCGCTGCCGACCGGCTCGAATCGTTGTTCCTCTAAAACGCGCAGCACCTTGGACTGCAGATTGGCGCTCATGTCGCCGACTTCGTCCAGAAACAAAGTCGCGCCGTCGGCCAGCTCGAACTTCCCTTTCTTCGCCGCCGTGGCTCCAGTGAACGCGCCCTTCACGTGGCCAAACAATTCTGACTCGATTAGTTCTTCAGGGATGGCCGCCGAATTTACTTCAACAAACGGAGCCCCGGATCGTCGCGATTGCGCATGAATCGCCCGCGCGACCAGTTCCTTGCCGGTGCCTGATTCGCCGGAGATCAAAATGCGCCCATCGGTCGGCGCCGCCACCGCGATCTGTTGGCGCAGGGCCCGCATGGCCACAGACTGGCCAACCATCGCATACTCCTGAGCCAACTCGGCCGCCAGTTCGGCGTTGATCAACTCAAGCTGTCTCTGACGCAAAGCATTGCGCACGACGAGCACAGTCTTTTCGATTGACAGCGGTTTCTCGATGAAATCAAACGCGCCCAGCTTGGTCGCGCGCACCGCAGTTTCGATATTTCCGTGACCAGAGATGATCACTACGGCTGCTTCAGAACCCTGGTCGCGCAACTGCTTGAGAGTTTCCAAACCGTCGATTCCCGGCAGCCAAACATCCAGCAGCACGCAACCGTAGGCGCGTTTTTCCAGGGCCTGCAGGCATTCCTCACCGGTCGCGACGGCTTCAGCCACAAAGCCCTCGTCTTCCATTACGGCGCGCAGCGTTTCGCGTATGCCGCGCTCGTCGTCAACTATTAGGATTGAATCTGACATTCAGAAATGTAGCGCATGCTGTTAGCTTGCGTTTGTGGAAAAGCGAACTCCCAGCAGTCCGCTAAAAACAAGGTGTATGGGTCAAGAATCCCGCGCGATCCACGAACTCACACGAACGAACAGGTCAGTACCACCTGCGGTAGCGGGTGGGTCGCACCATTTCGAATACCCGCCCGCTACCGCAGGCGGTACTGACCTGCTGCTTCGTAATTTCGTGGATCGTAATCACTTTTTTCAGCAGCGATTCCCTTAATCGCCCCGCATCCCACCACACCGCAAGCTAACAGCTTGCGCTACGCGACGCCTATCGGCAATTCCAATTTGAACCGCGCGCCGCGCGGATAGTTCGTTTCGACCCGAATACGTCCACGGTGCTCCAAGACAATTCTTTGCACTATCGCCAGGCCCAAACCCGTGCCCGTACCGCGCGTGGAAAAGTAAGGTTGGAACAGCCGGCGATAATCCGCCGGCGGAATTCCATGACCGGTATCCACAACCTCGGCCGTCAGTAAGCCCCGCTTGTTATCCTGAGCAGTAACGATCGTGATCCGCTTCTCACCTTCCTGATCCGCCATTGAGTCGAGCGCGTTATCAATCAAATTCACGAACACGCGCCGCAGTTGTTCGACGTCCAGCAAGGTCGCCGGCAAGGCTGAATCCAGTTTCGTTTCAATCTGCACGCCATCGAGCCGATCTTCGTACAAACCAACGGCCTGGCGCACGACTTCATTCAAATCTCCCATGTCCAGGCGAACCAGCGGCAGCCTGGCGAACCGCGAAAACTCATCAACCATCGCTTTCAACCCCGCCACTTCGCGGGTGATTGTCTCGGTGCATTCATCAATCACCACGCCGACGCGTGCCTCTTCGGCTGAGAGGTTGCCGCCATTGCCAAAGACGCCGGCCGCACTATGCGCGCCGAGCCGGTGGTAGCTCTTCGCGATCCGCTCGGCCGACAACTGAATGGGCGTCAACGGGTTTTTGATCTCATGGGCCATGCGTCTGGCAACTTCCGACCAGGCGGCGACCCTTTGCGCCGACAGTAGTTCGGAAAGGTCTTCAATCACCAGCACCACGCCACTACCCTGACCGGTGGGAGCTTGTAAAGCAGTAGCCGTTAAGGCCACGGGCACCGAGCCGTTCTTGTCTTGTGCGCCGCGAGCCAGCGAGGTCTGCTCGGCTGCCTGGCCAGAACGGCGCGCTCGCCTAAGCACTCCTCCGAGCACCTCGAGATCTTCGGCGCTGATCAATTCCTCCAGTCGCGATTGTCCCAAAGAGATCTCACCCACCGAGAGCATCCGGGACGCGGTGGCATTAATGGTCGTGACGCAGTTATTCTCGTCGAGTGAAATGACTCCGGTGGAAAGTGATTCGAGGACGGTTTCAATGTAATTGCGGCGCTCTTCGAGGGCCAGGTTCTTTTCTCGCAACTCACCAGCGCCGGCCTCGATGCGTTTGCGGTTCTCCTCAAGCTGCGCCGTCATCTGATTAAACGAATGCGCCAGCAAGGCCAACTCGTCTTCCGCAAAGGTGGTCACCCGAAAAGCCAGATTGCCGCGAGCAATTTCATTCGACGCTTCGGCCAATGCCTTGATCGGAGTAGAAATTCCCCGGGCCAAATGAATCGCCACCCAACTCGAGACGAACAGCAAAATCAGGGTCAGCAGCCCGAGGGTCGAAAGACCCAGCAACCTGACGCGCTTTTGCCTGACAGAAAGATGGGCGCGCTCGATGCTTGAACCGCGCGTCAAATCGCTGAGATCAGTATCGTTTCTCTTGGCCGGAGAGATCAGCAAACTACGATCCGCCGAAAGTGAAATCGCGACGACATCGAAACCCTTGCCATCGGCGAGGCTGTCACCAATTCCTGTCGGTGAGCTCCGCGCTCGTTCAAGCAACGCTTCCAGACTCGCCCGGTCCGGCGCGGACAAAACTGCTTCACTTCTGGCCAGCACCTTTCCCTCGTGACTGACGATCTCTACCCCGGACAGGTGACCGGCAGCCAGAATCTCGTCCAAAGTCGACTGCCAACTCGATTCGGGTTGCCGTTTGAGCGAGACCGCAACCAGGGTGCCGGTCTCGTGCAAGTTACGAATCTCAGTAGCCAGCGATTCTTCCTGGATCTGGTTGGCCTCTCTGATCGCGCTGTCGGTCGCGTTATTGAACCACTTCTCCAGCGAACGGTTCAGAAACAGATAGGAGAAAGTGGCCATCGCTGTGATGGGCAGAAAGCTGATGGCAATGAAGTAGACCAACAGTCGCGTCTTGATCTTCGACCCGAGTTCCCTTTCGCGCCGTTCACGACGCAGCTTCAAGAGACTGCGAATGAAGATAAACGAAAAGACAACGAAGGCTACGAAGTTGAGCGTCGATAAAGCGTAGAGCACGAGCGTATCGGATGCTCTGTCTGGCTGAATCCAGTTCCAAAGCCAAAGCTGCTGTGAGGCCAGCACAGACAAAAGCAGGACCACCACGCCACCAAAAACCCACGGCACCCAGCGGCGGCGGCGCGTGTGCTCTCGAGGTGTTTCAAGGCCGAAATTGTTTGGCGAATCGCTCATTGCCTGGTGGACGAGAGTTTATCATAGCGAATAGGGTTCGTTGTTTAGATAGCAGTGCAAATGGGGTTCGTTGTTTAGATAGCGGACTTGTCCCCGAACGAGGGGCACAAGTGCCCGGTCTAAACGGACAAATTTCAAGCGCCCTGTCTAAACGGACAGATCTTCCACCGCTTGCGAGACTTATCCGGACACTTCGTTTAGAATCCCCACGCACTTTCAGCGCTCTTCATTTCAACGAACCATGGCAATCTCTAAACTCTTTTTGAACGAGGCCAATCGACTGCGCAGCGGTTGGCGGCTCGCTCTTTTTATCGCTGCTTTTATTGCGGTCTTTTTTCTTTTCAGCGTCGTGGCGCGGGTCGCTATCGTTGTCGCAGAGGGGCTGCATCTCAGCTCAAATGCGTACGTGGAAAACGTCATCTTCCGAGTAATCTTTCTCAGTGCGGCTGTGCTTGCCGGTTGGAGTTGCAACTACTGGCTCGAGGGTTTGCCCTGGCGAGCGTTGGGTCTTTCTCTTCATACCGGCTGGTCCAAAGACTTCCTGGTGGGGTCGTTAGTCGGCGCCGGTTCGCTGTTGCTTGCTGCGCTGATTGCATTCGCAGCCGGTGGGTTGCGTTTCGCGTTGTCGAGCAGCGCCCTGCTATTTCCGATTGCGCGCACGCTGATCGGCACAGCGGCACTGTTCATCGTCGCCGCGTTAGCCGAGGAAGCAACGTTTCGCGGATACCCTTTACAAACACTGACCCGGGCGAAGTTGTTATTGTTTGGCATTTGTCTCACCTCGGTACCCTTCGCGATAATTCATTGGCAAAATCCTGGCGCCACAGTTTTCTCCACTTTGAATACCGCAATTGCGGGCGTGTGGCTCGCCGCCGCGTACTTGAAAACGCGCAGTCTCTGGTTTCCGCTTGGTGTCCACTGGGCCTGGAACTGGGCTCAGGGTTCGGTTCTTGGTGTGGCTGTCAGTGGTTTGAATCTGACGGGTCACACATTGTTTCGAGCAGTGGACAAAGGCCCCGCATGGCTAACAGGTGGATCGTATGGACTTGAAGGCGGCGCTGTCTCCACTCTTGTGCTGGTGGTGTCGACGCTGTTCATTTTGCGGACGAAGCTGGTGAGTGCTACGCCTGATCTAAAACAGTTGACGTCGGAAGAAAATCCCGTCCGGCGCTAGTGTCCAACCTTGTCCGACGAACTTTAGTTTGTCGTGAGTAGCGACGACAAACTAAAGTTCGTCGGACACTCTCTGTGTTAACACTCTCCCGTTCCCTCCCGTCTTAAGCGGTGTCAGGGAAGCACACACGAAATGAACTCCAGTGCTTCAATCGTTCGTCTAATCGAATTGACAGGCAGGATGAGTTACAGACTGCGAACGAGGCGCCGCTAATGTGCGAGGTTGAAGCAACCGCAGACTTGCTGCTTATGACCAGCCAAAAGCCATCGCTAGCGACGGCGCCAGAGGCGGCTCAACTTCCGGCCGAAGCATTGCTGGTTCGCGCGTTCCTGGACGGCGATCGTGAATCGTTCTCGACTCTCTACGGACAGTTCGCGCCGCTGGTCCATGGCATCCTGCTGGCTCGCGTGCCGCGGCTCGAAGTTGAAGATTTGGTCCAGGACATTTTCCTGCACGCTTATCGGAAGTTGCATACCCTGCGTGACGCAGCAGCCTTCGGACCCTGGATCGCGATGATCGCCCGCAACCGCGCCATGGACTTTCATCGTTGCTCGCACGAGATGGTCGAGATCACGGAAGAGCACGCCAGCGACGACCGCGGCCGCAGGGTAAGAGCTGAAGAGATTCTGGATGTGATTCGCAGTCTGCCCGAAGCATATCGAGAGACTCTGGTGCTGAGGCTGGTCGAAGGCATGACGGGTCCGGAGATCGCCTTGCGCACGGGCCTGACCGCAGCGTCCGTGCGCGTGAACCTGCATCGCGGGATGAAGAAATTGCGTGAGCAACTCGGAATTGAGGAGTCAGCAGCCAGGGCGCAAAGCGAGGCTCGGGAGTGAAACAATGAACGACGATTATTTGTGGGATCGCACAGGCGAACCGGATCCGGAAATAAAAGAGCTCGAGGAAGTGCTCGGCACTTTGCGGTACCAGCCACAACCGCTTGAGTTGCCGGCGGCAATTCGTCCAGTGCGTGAACGAAGGTACTTTCCCTCATTGGCGATTGCCGCGGCCATCGTCCTGATGATTCTGGCCGCCGGCTTGTGGCTGCGGGTGCATCGCTCGCAAACGCGAGGGCAGTATGAAATAGTGAATCGGCAACCTCCGTCTGGGGATAAGTCGATTCAACCTGTAGCCAAGGCGTCGCCTGCTTCAAGCCCAGGCAATCAGTTCATTGCGAACGACCCAGACCAGTCGTCTTCTAAAGAAGAACACCGGAAGAGGCGCCGCCGGGCGGCATCGCCCGCAAATTCCTTTGCGCGGAAGGTGGACAAACAGCGTGTGCCTTCGGAACCAACAGTCGCCATATCGCCGGAACAACGTGAAGCAGTTGCTGCAGCCAAGGAACAACTGATGCTCGCCCTGCGTCTGGTCAGCGCCAAACTTAGTCTGGCCCAGCGCAAGACACAAGGGCCACTGCCCGGCAATATTCGGAACCAACACAAAGTCGGATAAATGGAGTAATCATGAAAACACTCTTCCAATCAGTATTGAAACTCGCCACGCTGTCGCTGCTGTTGATTGCCGGTTTCAGCGTCAGTGCCAGGGCGCAAAGTGCGCGCCTGCAACTGGCGAATCTGGACTATCTCGCGGGCAAGGCCAGTCAAACGGTCGACGTGAATATCGACGAGAAGTTGCTGCATCTCACCGCGAGCTTCTTTGGCAATGAGCCTGACGAGAAGGAGATCAAGGCATTGATCAACGGTCTCAAGGGAATCTATGTCAAGAGTTTTGAGTTCGAGCACGAAGGCGAATACTCGGCAGCCGATGTCGAGGCAATCCGGACTCAGCTCAAGAGTTCCGCCTGGACCAAAATCGTCGGCATAGTCAGCAAGAAAGAAGGCGACGTCGAAGTCTATCTAATGTCGGACAACAACGGGATTAGCGGCCTCGCCGTCCTCAGCATCGAGCCCAAAGAACTGACCGTCGTCAACATCATCGGACCGGTGGACATCGCCAAGTTGGCCACGCTCGAAGATCAGTTTGGCATCCCCGACCTGGGGATCGAACGACCGGCGAAAATCAAATCAAAGAACTAACCATGAAGAAGAGTCTGACAATTACAGTCCTGCTGCTAATCATCGCGCTGGCGCTCAACTTGTCATCTGCGGCCTCAGCCGCGGGCGGCGGCGATGACTTTGGCGCCGTGGTCAAACAGATCGAGCAGTTCTATCACGTCAAGCACCAGAGCATCCCTTTGCTGGCGCGAGCTTCGATGAAGGCGGCCACTACGGCTGCGCGGATCAAGGGCGGCGAGTACAAACGTCTGGCGGAAGCGGGCAGCGTGAGAGTGGTGTTCTTTGAGAATCAGGACTTCAATTCACGCGGCGGCATCGTTGGCTTCAAGGCCTCGCTCACAACCGCGGTCGGTCAGACCTGGAGTCCTCTGATTCAAACTCTGTCGGCCACTGAAGAGGAACAAACATACATCTTCATCAGAAACGCCGGTGAGAAATTCAATGTGCTGGTGGTAACGATCGAGCGTCACGATGCAGTGGTGGTGCAGGTGAATTTGAAACCGGCCACGTTGGCGATGCTGCTGCGCGATCCTAACGACATGGGCAAGGCGATCACCGACGACGCAACCAAAGACGATGATCGGTAGTGACCTAATTTGTAACGCGAACTGTTAGTTTGCGTTGATTGAATGGCCATTCAACGCGCGCGCAAGCCCGGGGTCCCCAGCGGGGCAGCCGCGCTGGGGTGGTCTTACAGCTTGCGTTACGGACCATCCGGGGCATGCTAACGAGGAGTGACTAAGATGAAAGCACAGACTCAAATACTATCTCCCGCACAGACGCAAAGGCGCAAAGTTGAAAGAACTCCGCGACCCGCGTTGCTTGTTCGAGCTCAATCACGCGCTCTCAAAACCGTGCGCTCCGGCTTTGCGCCTTTGCGCCTTTGCGGGAAGTTTCTGCTGGTTGCGCTCGTCGTGGCCGCGGCCGTCGCGGGCGGCTCAGGCCGCGCCTCAGCGCAAACGCCCGAAGATATCCTGCGCATGCGGACTCGCGTCGTGTTTCTCGACGCGCTGGTCAAAGACAAACGCACCGGCACTCCTATTTCCGATCTACAGCTCGACAACTTTCAGGTGTTCGACGACGGCAAGGAGCGCCCGATCTCCTACTTCACCCGCGAAGGTCAGGCGCGTAAGCCGCTGGCGCTGGTGATCATTCTGGATTGCCGCGAGGACGGCGCCGGCCGCTTTCTGAAACGACCGGAAATTCTGAAAGCAATGGCCGATGAACTGGCCAAGCTGCCAGCGGAAGACGAAGTGGCGATCATGGCCATGAACATCAACGGCGAGGACGAGAAACGCGTCTGGCTTTCCGACTTTACGCGCGATCGTTCGCAACTGGCAGCGGCGCTGGCTCGCGTTCCCGCCTTTGTCGAAGTGCCTCCCGAAGTCGCCGCCGAGCGAGCAGCGAAGGAGAAGGAAAAGCAAAAAGAACGAGAAGCCAACGGGCAGAAACCGGAACAGGCTAAAGGCAGCATGACGATTCACAGCGACACTAATGCCAAGCCACCCGACACCGCTGCGCCCGAAAAACCCAAAACTGACGACGTGGTTGAAACCGAAACAATCAAAGGTAAGAACGGCGCAATCGTCGTCCGGACCGTGAAAAAAGATGGGTCGGTCTCAGTCAAACGAACCAGTGACAGCGGCAAGATGGTGATCGAATTAGACGATATTTATGACATGGCCGCCGCGGTGCGCGATGCGTCTCGGCAGGCTCAGGAAAAGCGACCGAACTCGCAGACCTCGGTTGTGTGGGTATCAGACGGCATTGCTCCGATCTTTTTCGAGGATCGCGACGCGACTGAGCGACTACTGATCCACCAGAACGTAATCTTCAATTCGCTGACTGTCGATCTGCGAACGCTTTTCAAATTCCTGATGCCGATTGGCAAACCGATTGCCGGTTGGATGGGTGTCAGTCTTTACGGCAGCGCCAAGAAACTGGCCCAGCAGTCCGGAGGCGAAGCCGTGCGCGTAAGCCGCGTCAGTGACTACGGCACAGGGCTGGCGAAAATCGTCGGCAACCTCACCGCGCGTTACAGTCTTGGTTTTACGTTAGCGGAAGAAGAGAAAGACGACGGGCGCATGCATGAACTGGACGTGCGCGTCAAAGCCCAGGACGCCAAAGGTAAGACCAGAAAGCTGTTGGTGAACGCGCGGAAGGGTTACTACATGCCCGGCGAGAGCAAGGAAACGACTGCCGAAAAGCGCAGCGCTCCGGCGAGCAATAACTGAGCGATACAGTACCGCGATCAAGGAATTGCCAACCGCAACGCGGTTGCGCCGTCCAGCCCAGGGTTGCCGCCTCGGCTACCCTGGGACCGCGAAGGAAAGAACTCCCAACCGCATCGCGGTTGCGTCATTTGTCCCGTTGATTCACGAACGATGCAACCGCGTTGCGGTTGAAAATGAATGGATGCTCTCGACCCAGAGTAGCGGAAGCGGCAACTCTGGGCTGAAGGGCACAACCGCCTTGCGGTTGGCAACCCCGCACTGATTGCTACTTTCCCTTCACCGTTCACCAATCGGCACGTAAGGCACGTCACGCGGCCCGGTGTACTCAGCTCGGGGCCGGATCAATTTATTCTCTGCGAATTGTTCCAGGATATGCGCAGTCCAGCCCGAGATGCGACTGACGGCAAAGATCGGCGTGTACAAATCCAGCGGAATACCCATCGAGTAATACGCCGAAGCGGAAAAGAAATCGACATTGGCATTGAGCCCTTTTTCGCGCTTCATCACTTCCTCAACTCGCAGAGACATTTCGGACCACTTGGAGTCACCGGCTCGCTCGCCCATCTCTTTTGAAAACCGGCGCAGATGCGTGGCCCTGGGATCTTCAGTGCGATAGACCGCATGGCCAAAGCCCATGATCTTTCGCTTCTCAGCCAGCGCGCGCTTGATAAAGGGTTCGACGTTTTCGATCGTGCCGATCTCCAGCAAGGTTCGCATCACTGCAGTGTTCGCACCACCGTGCAGCGGGCCGGATAACGCCGAGATCGCGCCCGTGACTCCGGCATAGATCGTCGCCAGCGTACCGGCGATCACTCGCGCTGCAAAGGTCGAGGCATTCAGTTCATGATCGGCATGAAGAATCAGGCAAACATCAAAGATCTGCGCCTCGCGGGCGCTGGGCAGTTCGCCTCTGAGCAAGTAGAGGAAACTCGTCGCGATGTTGTGTTGCGGATTCGGTTTGACAGGCTCAAGCCCACGACGCAGGCGATCGCTGGTTGCCACCAGCGCCGGAAACTGCGCCGTCAGCCTGATAGCTGTTTTCAGCGAATTGGCGCGCGACAAATCACGTGCAGATGGATCGTAAAACTCCAATGCCGAGATTGCGGTTCGCAACACATCAATTGGGTCAGCCGCGCGGGGAAACGTGCGCAGCAGATCGATGATCTCGGACGGCAATTCATACTGTTCCGCCAGTGCGCCCTTTAGCTCATCGAGCTCAGCCCTCTTCGGCAGACGTTTATGCCAAAGCAGAAACGCAACCTCTTCGAATGTAGAGTGCTCGGCCAGATCGTGAATGCTGTAGCCCTGGTAGATGAGCTCGCCCTTGATGCCGTCGACGTCGGAGACTGAGGAACTCGCCGCCGCAACGCCTCTCAGTCCTGCGGCTGACGCGGGAGCTTCCTTCACTATTTCCATGAGCATGGTCCTTGGGATCGAATTTGTCCGAAGATAACAGAGTGACTAGTACGTGACAAGCGAGTCACCAAGTGGAGTGGTGCAGTAGCCCGACTGTCAAGGAGGGCTCTGATTATCCACAGAGCCCTCCTTGACAGTCGGGCTACTGCGCCGCTCTCCGTCGACACAACTTTAAACTCCAGGCTAAGGAGTTGACAGCAACACAACCTCGCCGCGCTTTGCTCTCAACATCTCCGCGGCCGATCGATTCGCAGCCGCAATTTCCAGAAAGCCCGCACTTCCCCAAATTGCGAATAGCTCTTCAGGCTTATCGTTTCCTTCTGCAAAGCAGCGACGAAGCGTTTTGATCACCTTTCCAGCAACTTTCAAACGGATCCCGTTGCTGAGCCAATCAACCGGCACATTTTCTCGCGTGATGTTCGTAATGCAATTTCCGAAATGATCGATATGCAAAATGCAGCCGCGCAATGCGCTCTTGCCCGACTTCACCGGAACACCTGTGGGTAAGGACACGGGATCAGCGATTTTTCTTCCGAGTTTCGCGGGCAACACGCCATTTGAAAGCGTCGCAGCTACCGGCGCAAAAACGTCCCGGCCATGAAACGTCGCACTGACTGGATGCCGAAAATACTTCTCCCGGTTCAGATGAAAGATCTGTACTTCCTGCTCACGCTCTAGAACATAGCTGAAGATTCCGTTGTCTGGTCCAACAAAATACTGCGCTGCCGCGGTTGCCAGGATCGGTCGCCGTGACGACCCCACTCCCGGATCGACAACGCCCACATGAATCGTGCCGGGCGGAAACGACTGGTAAGCAGCGAGAAGCGTAAACGCAGCGGCGACCACATCCTGAGGCGGAATCTCATGAGTGATGTCCACAATTCGCGCCTGTGGATTGATCGAGAGGATGACACCCTTCATCGCTGCTACAAAGTGATCTGATGTGCCAAAGTCGGTGAGGAGGGTGATCAGCGAGCGCGAGATGGGGTGACGGAGAGACAGGGAGACGGGGCGAGAGGATGTCTTTGCTCCCCGTCGCCCCGTCGCCCTGTCTCCGCTTCTCTGTTTCACTGGATACTGGTGTCAGTCGAGGTGCGGATGCGCAGCCGCTGACCCTGTGCGAGCCGAATATCCTTGCCCGGCGAGCTGAGTACGCCTCCGGTGCCGACACCGCCTCCGATCGCCGCGCCAATTGCCGCGCCTTTGCCGCCGCCCACGATCGCGCCGATGATCGCCCCGACGCCGGCAGCCGCGCCTACTTTGGCCACATCGTCTTTGGTAGTGCTCTTTCCCTTCACGCCCCCCTCTTTGTCGACATCACCAACTCCGGTGCTGCCGCCCGAAGGTATGACCTCAACGATTTCGGCATGGAGGTTCGAGGTACGATTGTCCGGCAGGCGAATCTCATCAAACGAGAGCTGCAATTCGGCAGTACCTTTGACCTTGCCCGGGCGCTGCAGGCGCGTGATTCGCCCTTTGACGATCGCGCCTTCATATTCGCGCGGTTCGACTACGCGCGCCTGAAAGGGATCGCCTCGCTGGCTGACGTCAGTTGAGATGGAGTTCTGCAGTTCAACCATAAGCTGCGTGTCGGTTGGGATACGAACGGAGCCGCTCATGTTAGGCGAGCTGTTAGGTGAGCTGGTCGGCGGCGCTGAAGGATTTGGATCCGCTGGGGCGCCCGGGTCGTTCGCGCTGCTGCTGGGATTACTGCCCTGGTTGTTGCTTTGGCTGTTGGCCGCACCGCGTCGCTTAAACCCGGCGGGAATGCTTGACTCGAATGGTTTACGATCGTAACCCGCGGTGTAACCGGCTTCGTAACCTTGCTGATAACCGTCCCGGTAGTCGTCGATTGGCCCCCACACGTCGACGTAAGCACGATCTGCGCGTTGATAGTCATCCTTGTTTCGATAGTCGCGCGTCGTGCGGTCGCTCATGTCCTTGAAACCGGAGTTGTAGCCGTCTGAATAGCCCGTACGATAGCCGCGTTCGAGCGCAGTAGAGCCCTGTGTTTGAGAATGCCCGCTCCGGGCGCTGGTAGGAATCGAAACCCACGGAGTAACCATAAAAGCCAGTAGAGCCACCAATAGGAACTTCAGAGTTTTCATCACTTCATCTCCAGAAAGTTATGCGTAGACGATACAGCCGTCACGTCCCCGGGGCCCAACCTCGTGCGCGTCAAATGCTATCACAATAATCCTTTTGCACAACAAACTATTGCCTGCTTGACGGCCTTGATTGACGACCCTAGACTCGATGTCTGTGGCGACAGAAATTGTGGAAAATGAACCAATTTGAATCAAAGGGAGAGCTGGCGCCGCTTCTGTCGGCTTTCGATGCGGCCAGCCCGCGCTTTGGTTGGACGGGCTTTTGTAACGCGAGCTGTTAGCTTGCGCTGACTTCGGAACCACAGGCTCAAAGCTGGAGCTGACAACGCAAAGTGCCCGTGCGAACATCGCAAGCTGACAGCTTGCGTTACAACAGCTTGTGGTTACATCTGATGACGCTTCGCAAAGTCTATCTCGATCACAGTGCCACAACTCCGGTTGATCCACGGGTCGTGGCGGCGATGTTGCCATATCTGACCGAGAAATTCGGCAACGCCTCAAGCGTGCACCAGTTTGGTCAGGACGCGCGCGCCGCCGTCGATCGTGCTCGGCGCGAGGTTGCGGCCCTAATCGGAGCGCGCGCAAACGAGGTCGTCTTTCTTTCGGGGGGCACCGAAGCCAACAACCTGGCGATTCGCGGCTTGTGCGAAGCCGCTGAGCCTCACGGCAAGCACATCATCACCTCGCAGATTGAACACTCGTCCGTTCGCGGCATCTGTGAAGCAATGGAAAAGCGCGGCTGGGAAGTCACCTGGCTGCCCGTTTACGACGACGGCGTCGTTCGCCCGGAAGATGTTCGTGAGGCCTTGCGACCAGACACCGTGCTCGTCAGCTTGATGCTTGCGAACAACGAGATCGGCACGATCCAGCCGGCCGCAGAGATCGGCGCAGCGGTTCATGAGGCTCGCGTGAGCGGTCAACCTCATCTGCGTTTCCATACCGACGCGGTCCAGGCGGCCGGAAGAATACCGATCAATGTCGACGATTTGCACTGCGACTTGCTTTCCCTTTCGGCCCACAAACTTTACGCACCGAAGGGTGTAGGCGCGCTGTATGTTCGTCGCGGTGTGCGACTCTTAAGTCAAAACGTCGGCGGTCATCAGGAACGCGAACGGCGCGCCGGGACTGAAGCCGTGCCGAACATCGTCGCTTTTGGCGCGGCCGCAAGAATCGCCCGCGAAGAAATGACGGAGCGCGCAGCGCACGTTCTTGGCTTGAGAGATCGATTCGAAGCCGAGCTCCGCAAACAGATCGCGGATATCGTCTTCAATGGTGCAACCGATCGACGACTGCCGCACCTCTCGAACGTTTCGTTTCGCTTTATTGAAGGCGAAGGGTTGCTAATCAATCTCGATATGCAGGGGATAGCGGTTTCGACCGGATCCGCCTGTTCGTCGGGCACACTCGAGCCTTCGCCGGTGATTCTCGCCCTGGGTCGCAATGACGAACTGGCGCGCGGATCGATTCGCTTCAGCTTCGGCAAAGACAACACTGACGATGACGTTACGTACGTTCTTGAGGTGCTGACGCGGGTCGTTGAAAATCTGCGTCGCCTGTCACCGCTCTTCCAGGAGGCAATTGCCTGAACCTGAAGCGAGGTAAACAGTCATGATCCTGCCGTTACTCATCGCGCTGCTTTGCTGCACATCGCTACCGAACGCGAGTCGGGCGGCTCGATCCGACCGCCGGCCGGAGACCTACGCGTTGCCGGCTTGCTCTCAGCAGTCAGCGGAACGCGAGGCATTCATTCGCGAGTCCGAAAGACAGAAATACACAGTTGGAAGGGTCGAGTTCATTGGTAACGAACATACTCGTGACAAGGTGCTGCGGCGCCGCATGTTTCTCAACGAAGGGGATCTATTTCGCCGAAACAAGCTCATCAAGAGTATTGACAATTTGAACCGGGTGCGAGCAATCAGACCAGTGCGGCTAACCCACGTTGAGATTCATCTGGACAAAGAAAATAAGATCGTAAACATCGGTATTTGTTTGCATGAACTTCACGCTTGATAAGGCGCAAAAAGGCAAAGACGCAAAGACTGAAAGTAAGGCACTACTCCTGACCCAGCCTGCCAAAATCGGGCGAACGACTGAGCTTGTCATACTCGAACACTTTCAAAGATCACCTTGCTCACCCACGTAACGGTGGCGAACTTCCTGACGCGAACGCAGGCGCCGAGCAAACCAACCCCGTGTGCGGCGACCGGATTCGCTTGTCGCTGCGGGTACGTGACGGAAGGATTGAAGCCGCGCGCTTCCTTGCCTACGGTTGCCCGCCGACTCTGGTCTGTGGCTCTGTGCTAACGACTCTGGTACAAGGGAAGTCGGTTCAGGAAGTGACTTTGCTGACGCGAAAGGAATTGTTGGACGCCGTTGGCGGGTTGCCCTCGCGCAAGCAACACGCGGCTGCTTTGGCAATCGAGACGCTGCGGATGGCGCTGGAATGAGTCGCGAGTCGCGAGTCTGGAGGCGCGAGTCTAGAGTCGCGAGTCAAGCGTCGTCGTATTTTGGTGCCGGACTTGAACTCAGGACTTGAGACTCGGGATTTCGGGACTTGAGACTTGGGACTCGTGACTCGTGACTCGCGACTCTTCACGGCGTCCTGACGACACGCGGCCGAGTACCTGAAGCATCGTCTGCGCCGTGCTTATGATATTGAGGCCCGCAGTACTTCTTCGGCTCAGTTCCCAGAACAAAAGTCTTGGTCCTAATCACCGGACAGGTGTCGACTGCAATCAATCCCGTGGTGGGATCGATGTCGAGCGTAATCGATCCTTGCAGGGTTCCGTCGTCCGGATTCACGGATCGACGTTCAGCACGCGCCGTTGGCTTGGGTGAAGGCGCCGGCGGCGGCTCGACGTCGGTATTCGGATCGACACTGCTGTCAGGCAACGGCTGACTTGCCTCTGGTGTCGCCGTCTCCGCTGTTGTTTCCGACGCGGGGTTATTCGGACCCGTACCGTTGATGAACAGCTCGCTTCGTTTGTTGAGATCGTCGGCCTTGGCAGCTTGACCCGTTTTCGGATCGATATCCACTTGCTGAATGCCCTCGGGCATTTGCCAGTCACCTTCCCAGTCGGGATGTTCGGCCAGCGCCACACTCATGAAGTCGGCCCAAATCGGTAACGCGGAATTGGCGCCAGTCAATCCCAGTTGCGAGCCATCGTCGAATCCAACCCAAACAACACAGACCAGGTTCGGCGTAAAGCCGGCGAACCAGCCGTCGCGCGAGGTGCCGGTCTTGCCGGCAACATTTGCTTTTATGCCGCGCGCGCGCACCGGAGCTGCCGTCCCCCGATTGACAACGTCTTTCAGCATCGAGGTCATCACGTAAGCGACGTCCGGTCGAAGCACTTCGTTCTTTTGAGTCGTGGGCGCGGCAATCGTCACGCCTTCGCCGGTGGTGATCCGATTGATGGCGACAGGCGTGCTGCGTGAGCCGAGATTCGCGAAAGCCGTGTAGGCGGACGCCACCTGCAACGGGGTCGCCTCGTTCGTACCAAGCGCCATCGCAGGATAGGCGCGCGGTGGTTTGGGCAAGCCGGCTTTTCCCGCCAGGTTCATCACCCGACCGATCGTGACCTCCATCGCGACATCGACGGTCACGACGTTCAGGCTATGGACCAGACCGTCGCGCAAGGTGACGGGCTGATGCGAATAGGTTTCTCCAAAGTTACCCGGCGAGTACTCCTGGTTGTCGAACGTGAACGTCTTAGGCTCGTCCATGTAGGTGGTCGCCGGCGTAATCACCCGTGGAATCGGATCGTAGGCAGTGTTCAAGGCGGTCGCGTAGACCCAGGGCTTGAAAACCGATCCGGGCTGACGCAACGCACTGGTCGCTCGATCGAGTTGGCTCTTGGAATAATCGCGACCGCCAACCATCGCGACGATTTCGCCGGTCTTGGCATTCATCGCCACCAGCGCCGCCTGCAGGGTACCTGGCTCAAAACGCCTTTTCTCGATCTTGTCGAGCGCCGTTAGCTGCTTGGTGAGCGCCGCATAAGCAGCGCGCTGCAAGTCCATATCAATCGTTGTGTAGATGCGCAGGTGCTCAGCCGATCCTGATCCGGCGATCATGTCGCCCAACTGGTTCTGTACATAGTCGGCAAAGTAAG
>Ga0179594_10000037_pt1 | contig 58388 bp, 21 predicted proteins | sample CZOMad1_1_08_16f_FD_148625 | JGI IMG/M metagenome (GOLD analysis project Ga0179594, IMG submission 148625) | Vadose zone soil fungal communities from Angelo Coast Range Reserve, California, USA - CZOMad1_1_08_16fungal (Illumina Assembly) | ecosystem: Environmental > Terrestrial > Soil > Vadose...
GTTTACGATGTCAGCAGGGGCAACGGCCATCAACCGAACGATCACCCGCTGCTGCACCGGGAAATCAGCGGGCCTGTGGGTGAACAGACTTATGGAACCGAGTTCAGCGTCACCGAGCATTGGGTGCTCGACGATCACCGCATCGTCGGGACGGCGGTGATGCCGGGCACGGCGTATCTCGAGATGGCGCGTGCCGTGGTTGAGAAGCAGCAGCAGGGCACGTTGGAGATTCGGGACGCTTTCTTTCTCGCGCCCCTGGCATTGCGCGACGACGAAAAGCGCGAGGTGCGCACCATCGTCGAAAAAGATGGCGACGAATTTTCGTTCCGCGTGGTGAGCAGACCGTCTGCTGGCGAGAACGGGGCAGCGGCTGAGTGGCAAACGTTCTCCATCGGCAAAATCGGTTACGTCGATGCGGAGCCACCCACGCAACACGACCTCAAGCCCATCATCGACCGCTGCAACCTGAAGGAGATCGTCATTCGGGACGACGACGAGCTTGACCCGGATCTCGGGCCACGCTGGCAAAGCTTGCAACGTGTATATCTCGGAGATAAGGAATTACTGGCGACGCTCGAACTGCCGGAAATGTTCGCCGCCGATATGGACCACTTGAAACTTCATCCTGCCTTACTGGACCGCGCGACGGGCACAGCCAAGCACTATCTGGTCACCGAAGGGCATTACTTACCGATGGGTTACAAGCGGCTCCGCATCAAGGGTCCGCTGCCGCGCAAAGTTCATGCTTACATTAAGTCAAAAGATAACGGCTCGCGGAACGAGACAATCAACTTCGACATCATCCTGCTCGATGAAGAGGGTGTCGAACGAGTGGTCATCGAAGGCTTTAGCCAGAAGCGAGTCAACGATGCCACCGGAACGATTAAGCTCCTGGCCGGGACGGCGCCGCGCAAGCTTGAGCAAAGTGGGAGCGCGAGGGCGGCGGACAATGGAGCGAGGGCAGGAGGCGCCGAAGCCATTTACCAGCGGAGGCTTACGGAAGGAATCTCGCCCGATGAAGGTGTCGAGGCGTTCCGCCGTATTCTCTCGAGGAGCACGCTGCCGCAAGTCATCGTTTCCACCAAAGACTTGCGCGCTTCAATCGAACAGGTAAACAGTTTCACGCAAACGAACCTCACCGAAGACCCTGAGGGCGGGCGCGGCGCACGAGCGGCGCATCCGAGACCCGCCGATCTGCAAACACCATACGTCGCGCCGCGCAACGAGGTGGAGCAGCGGCTGGCTACCATCTGGCAAGAGATGCTGGGCATCGACAAGATCAGCATCCACGACAATTTTTTCGAGTTGGGTGGTGACTCCGTGAAGGCTATCCAAATCAGCGTCAAGATCAACGAGGCTGGCCTGCAATTCACGCCGCAACAACTTTTCCAGAGTCAGACCATAGCGGAACTGGCAGCGATCCTCGATCCCTCGCAAGCGCAAAGTTCAATAGCCGCCGAGACCGCCGAAACAAATGGCTCTGAAAACGATACAACTTTGACGGACTTGCCACTCGCAGGCTTGAGCCCGCAGGAGTTGGAAAAGATCGCAATGTTGCTTGAAGAAACCGACCGGTATACGGACTCAGCAGAATGAAAAACGTAGCAGACGTTTACCATCTCACGCCCGTGCAGCGTGAAATGCTGAGCGACACGCAATCCATAAACACCGCGCGGGTTGTGCAAATTCGCTGGAACCTTTATGGCGAGTTGGACAGCGACGGCTTCGAGCGTGCCTGGCAGCAGTTATTGACGCGCCACACGATCCTGCGCACCTGCTTCCTCTCTGAGCAACTGCAAGAGCCAGTTCAAATCGTTCGCCAGCAGGTCAAGCTGCAATTTCAGCGATACGATTGGACTGAGGACGCGCCGGAACAGCAGCAGGCAAAACTACAGGATCTGCTGCTGGCAGATCGGCAGCGTGACTTCGATCCTGCAAGGGCGCCGCTGTTTCGTCTGCTGCAAATCCAATTGGCAGTCCGCTCATTTCAACTCATCCTCAGCCATCACCCGGTGCTGCTCGACGAACAGTCCGTGCGCTCGATGTTGGAAGAAGTTTTGGCTTTCTATGGTGCAGGACTGCAAAACTCCGAGTGTCTGCTCGCAGCCGCACCACCTTACCGCGCCTATGTCGGGTGGGTTGAGAGACAAGACCTGGCTGGCGCTGAGCTCTATTGGCGTAAGTCTTTGGACTCTTCGTCGCTTCGCTTGTCACTGGCCAGAAGCACAGACAACGAAGGGACGTACGCTGCCAAATTCTCTCCTCATTCTCAGCAAGCGATTTTTCGTGCCGCCGCGACGGAGGCGTTGAAAGATTTCGCGCAGCGGGCGCACCTATCCTTCGAGACGTTGATCGTTGGCGCATGGTCGCTCGTCCTGATGCGCGATCGAAACTGCCGCGAAGTAAGTATGGGCGTTGCGGCACGTGAGCGCCCGCGCGGGTTACCGGAATCCGAGCAGATGGTCGGTCTGCTCAAGAACGTGCTGCCGCTGAATCTTGCTTTTGCAGATGAGGAACCGATTTCCTCCTGGCTTCAGGAAGTCGAACGAAAGATCGCCAATCTCCAACGGTACGCGCATATCTCGAGGGCGCAAATCAAGCATTGGATAGATCTCGAAAACGAAGTCCCGCTCGTTGACAGCGTCGCGAGTTTTCATGAGACGGCGACCGCGTTTGATGAAGCAGAGTCAGGTACCGGGCTGGCCATCACCGAAGCCGCTCGCTGCAACAGTGTCGTTAATTCTCCGCTCTGGTTAGAGTCGGCGCTCGGCGATGAATTATCTTTGACGCTTTACGCTAAGGGCCGGGACCGCGACTCAACCGTCGCGCGCCTGATCGAAAGCCTGTACAGCACTTTGGGCGCGCTTACTTTTCCCGCCCTGTACCTGTCGAGGAATTCCTTGCCAACTCGCGGAGAGCCCGACTCGCAAAGCGCAATAGGATCGAATGGAAGACAAAAGGGCGTGCAGGTGACGGCAGGACCCATCGCGCCGGTACACCAACAGGAAAAGCCGCTCGACTTCAGTCTTTTTTATTTTGCGGATGATAACGCCGTGTACGGTGTGGACAAATATCGCCTCTACCGTGAGGGAGCGATATTCGCCGACCGTCACCGGCTCACAGCCGTTTGGACGCCTGAACGTCATTTTCACGAAAAAGCAGGTCTGTATCCGAACCCGTCGGTTTTGAGCGCGGCCCTGGCGACCATCACCAGCCATATCCAGTTGCGGGCGGGAAGCGTGGTCTTACCCTTGCACAATTCCTTGAGAGTGGCTGAGGAATGGTCGGTGGTCGATAACCTCGCGAACGGCCGCGTGGGCGTCTCGTTCACTTCCGGCTGGATGCCAAACGACTTTGCTTTCTTCCCAGAGCGTTATGCCGTCAAGAGGGAAGAAATGTTTCGTGGAATCCAAGAGGTACAGGATTTATGGCGCGGCAAATCTATCGCTGGGCGCGACGGGTTGGGGAAAGAGATTGAGCTCAGGATCTTCCCTAAACCGATTCGCGCCGAGTTGCCCATGTGGCTGACTTGCAGCGGCGGCCCGGAAATGTTCGAGAAGGCAGGGGAACTCGGTTGCCATGTCCTGACTGCCCTGCTGACGCAATCAATCGAAGAGGTGGCTCCGAAAATCGAACTTTACCGGGAGTCTCTCATACGGCACGGGCATAGCGCCGGCGACGGAAAAGTGACGATGATGCTGCACACCTTCATCGGCGAAGACGCCCAGGCTGTGTTGCAGAAGGTGAGAATTCCCCTCACGAATTATCTCAAGTCACACTTGAATCTAATCGAAACGGGGGCACAGAGTCTCAACCTTCAGGTCGACCTTGGCAAGGAGGAGAACCCGGAGAAGTATCGGGATCAGCTTGCGGCCTTCGCGTTCGAGCGCTATTACCGCACCTCTTCTCTAATTGGCACTCCTGGTTCCTGCATGAAGATGGTCGAACGCCTGAAATCAATTGGTGTGGATGAAGTTGCCTGCCTCATTGACTTTGGCGTCGATGTTGATTCGGTGCTCGAAAGTCTGGCCCAGTTGGTGGTCCTAAGGGACCTCAGCAACTGCCGCCAGCCAGAAAACGAGCCTGTTGGCCTCGAATCTGGCGCACTTCTGGAATCTCTGGTTTAAGAACACCCCAATATTCTAATCCGCACAAATTCGGGTAGTAGTACAGTTTCACGTAAAGTAAGCAAGTCGCTTGTTCAAGGGCTGCCAGCACGTCGCACAATCCAAAATGTACCACTACACAAATTCGGGTCGCGGTTCTGTGAGATCACACTTGACGTAACTCCCGATCCTGAATCTTCTACCAAACCCAAAGCAAAGCAGGCGTGCCATGACTACCTCCTTCGCCACTAAACAGAACTCTTCGGAACAGGTGACGACCTTGACTAATTGCGATCCGAACGCGGTTAGAGGCTCTCTTCAAGAACACGGGGCGCTGATCGTCAGAGCCGCGGCCAGCCTCAGTGATTTCGAAGAGTTGAGCAATCATTTGATCACTCCGATGGTGCATCACAGCACCAGCACGACCGTCGAAAGAGACGTCGTAAACACCGACGGAACGACCTCAACCGTCAACAAAGGAATGGACTACATACCATTGCATCGAGAGGGTTCCTACGCACCTGGATGCCCTGATGTTTTGATGCTCTATTGCGTCAAGCCCGCTGACGCGGGAGGGCAGACGACCCTCTGCGACGGCGTCGAGCTGCTTCAGGCGCTGCCCTCGAAAATTCGTAAGTTTGTTGAAGACGCAATCCTCAAATGGAGTTGGAGTGCTGCGCCGGAACGTTGGATGGCAACGCTGGGCGTTAATTCCAAAGATGCGGCGGTAGCCAAGCTGAATATGATTAAGATTAGACTTCAATCCTGGGAAAAGCTCGAAGCCGCGTTCGACGGCGATACGTTGAAAGGTGTGTTTCAGACGCTGTGTGTAATCCCAACCAGGTGGGGTGGTCACCGATCCTTTTGTAACTCTCTCTTGATTTACAACTACCGCGAGGCGAATGAATCTTACCCCAAGCATAACTATGTTCCGGCGCTCAGTGACGGGTCGCCGTTTCCGGCGGACATGCTCGGGGAAATAGCCGTCTGTGCCGAGGCGCGGACCCACGAAACGCACTGGCAGGAAAACGATATCCTCATGTTTGATAATTCCAGATACATGCATGGCCGCACGGGTTTTACGGATTCACAAAGAAGAATCCTTGTCCGGATGGGCCATGTGAAGGGGGATGAGCCGTGATCACAATTTCTGAGTATGATCCCCATTTAGTGGGCGAGATTGTCAAATTCAGACGCGAAGCTTATGCAAATAGTGGCAGAGACCCGAATCAGTTGAATGAGTGGAGCGGCGACGAATTCGATCATCAGGCTACCCACGTCGTAATGTTCAACGAACAAGAGAAGATAATTGGAGTGGTGAGAATCATTGCCGGCGAAAAGTGGACCATTGACGATTACTATGACTTCGAATACGACAAGATTAACGGAGTGGAATTTGGCCGGCTGGCGATTTCACAGCCGTCTCACAATGGTAAGCGGGTTTTGTCGGAGTTGATTAAGGCGGCCTGCAGACACTGTGCTGCACGAGGCCGAACTCATTTTTACGGTTTCGTGATCGCCCGGCTCAGGAAGGAACTTCAGCGGCTCGGCGTGCCTTTTGAAGTGCTTTCGCCGGCGGTCGCTCCGATGGGCGAGGACTCGTTTCTGATTCGCTTCGGGGTAGACGAGTTGATTCGTTTTGAGGGGCGATCACGTCACACTCAGCCAGACCTCACAACAGCAGTGCGGCTGTAACGCAAGCTGTTAGTTTGCGATCAGTGAATGGCACTCAACTCGCGCGCAAACTAATCAGCGCAGCGCAAACTAACAGTTTGCGTTACAAAAAACCTGATATGTCCGCAGAAACCGCAAAACTGAAACCGGAAATTAGCACCACCTCGATTGAGCTTCCGTGGCTTATCGATCAGGTCACCATCCGGCGTGATCAACGAGGTATTCCTTTTATCCAGGCGACGAATGAACAAGACCTTTACCTTGCCCAGGGCTATGCCACGGCCAGCGATCGGCTGTGGCAGATGGACTGCTTGCGGCGGACGGCGCGCGGCGAGCTCGCTGAAATACTCGGCGCCGACGCGCTCGAAGTAGACAAGCTTCATCGCATTTATGGATTTACAAGCGTGGCGGAAAAGCTGTTCGCACGCGCGTCTGACCAAACGCGGAAGGTGCTTGAGTCTTATGCACGCGGCGTCAATGCTTTCATAGAAACATGTGGCACTAGGTCGCTGCCTCTCGAATTCCAGGTTCTGGGCTATCACCCTCGGGATTGGACTGCAGTTGATTCTTTGGCCCTGGGAAAGCTTTTTGCGGAAAAATTATCTTTCACGGTTGATGCAGATATTCTTCGTGCCTTGATGAGTGATTTGCCACGCGAGCAATTTGCTTCGCTGTTGCCGGAAACCTCTCCGCTGGATGTCACGGCTGATGGTAAGGACGTGTGCCGCGGAGATCGGCTTAGTCGCGCGCCGCAGGACGTTAACGGGCGTAAGTTCAGTGAAGTCGAGATTGCAATTCTGACTGACCTGCTAAAAGCGATGCGCCGCTCGCGTGCCGTTAGCGGCGCGGACGGTGAGGTTGGCAGCAACAGTTGGGTCGTTAGTGGCGAGAAGACGGTTTCAGGCAAACCAATGCTGGCCAGCGATCCTCACCTGCCTCCAACATCTCCTTCGATCTGGCACATTACCCATTTGAGCGCTGGGGATTTACGTGTTTGTGGAGTCTCGGTTCCGGGTGTGCCCGGCGTGATGATTGGGCACAACGAATGGATTGCGTGGGGCATTACTAATCTCTGCCCCGACGTTCAAGATCTCTACATTGAGCAGTTCGACTCGAACGATTCGAGTTCGTACAAAACCCCGAAGGGTTGGCGCACCGCAGAGGTACGAAGTGAAGAGATCGCAGTTCGCCAGTCATCCGATGGCTCACGAAACGAACCGCTTATGCTGGACGTCAAAGTTACGCGCCACGGTCCGATCATCTGTGAAAGAGGATCGATCGGAGTGGCGCTCCGATGGTCGGCCCTCGACACCGAAGTTATTGATCTGGACACGTTTCTCGCCATTAATCGCGCGCGCAACTGGGACGACTTTGTGGCTGCCCTGCGGGGTTACGGCGGCCCGCCTCAGAACTTCACTTATGCCGATACCGCTGGCCACATTGGTTGTTACAGTGCGGGCCAGATCCCTTTCAGGAGGGCAGGAGACGGAAGCCTGCCCTACGATGGCACTACTGACGAAGGTGAATGGCTCGGGTTCATACCCTTTGAAGAATTGCCGCACGTATTTGATCCGCCGTCCGGCGCGATCATCATGGCGAACCAGCGAATTGTGGGTCATGACTATCCGCATCACCTGACGCATAACTGGAGGGTGCCCTATCGCGCTCGCCGCATTTACGATCGGTTGCAAACCAAACGAAAACTCGACGCCGACGATTTCCTCAACATACAGGGGGACACTTACTCGTACTCCGACGCGATATTCGCATCCGAGGTCATGAAACTGGGGGGGCCACTGACGGCCACTTTCGCGGAATGGCGTGACCTGGTTGAGAATCTTGATGGCTGGGATGGGTACTCGAACTCCGATTCAACGGTCTTGCCGCTGGTCACGGAGATGCGCAAAGCATTCCGCAATCACATCCTCGCCGGAGTTCTGGGAAAGGAGCGAGCCCAACTATTCGAATGGAGAAATGAGGGAACATTCCTGGACAAACTGATTACCGAACGCCCCATCGCATGGCTGCCTGAAAGATTTACTGCTTATGAATCTTTTGTTCTGGCGTGCTATCGCGAGGCCAGGAATGCGCTTTCGAACCAGCTCGGCTCCGATTCGAAACAATGGACATGGGGAAGGCTCGCGCAGGTCCGCTTTCCTCACCCGCTTGAAAGAATGGGCTCAGTCGGCCCGCGGTTCGCCGTTTCTACTTTTCCGCAGAACACGGGAGGTTCGATGCCCACGGTCAATGCGGGTTCCAGAGTTTCGATGCGCTTCATTGCAGATCTCAGCGACTGGGAAGCGAGCCGGCTCTGTTTACCGCTCGGAGAATCGGGCGATCCATCAAGTACGCACCGCGCGGATCAACTCGATGATTGGCGTAACGTAGCTCCACCGGTCTTACCGTTCGGCGAGGAGTCGATCGCCATCGCAGCGCGCGATGTAGTGATAATGACACCCACCTTGACAAGATAGTCTTATGAAAAGAAAAGGTCTTTGGGTGATGTTGAATAAAATGTTGACAGTGGATCGCTGGTATGGAATACTCGCCACCTTCCCGAACTTGAAAGCAATTAGTCAGAATCGTAGCGGACCGTAAGATTCCTGGACTTAAATTGTTTACTGAACCCTCTCCGGGGCAGTTTACGTCGCAAAAACTTTGGCAACGAAGCATATCCAGGATACAGAGAAGAGTATTTCTACATGGGCATCGCGGGGCTCCAAGGGCGGTAGCCTGTCGTCCCTGCGATGAAAAGTGTTAGCCTCATAAAACGTTAAGCCGCCAGTTGCGGGTGCTGTTCCAGCGAAAGTCCTTTCCTCAAAAAGAATTCAATTCAAGCCCAGGGTAAACGATCTCCAGCGAGTGTCGTTGCCTTACTCTTCTCGACAAGAAATTAGCTCAAGCGTGATTTCCCGCATTGATTTTCGTAGCTCAAATCTTGCTGTCATCGAATCGTGGAGCCTTATATGAAGGTCGGAATAGTTCCTGACGAAACGAGTATGGTGAGCGTCGCGAGTGTATTTCAGGTACTTGAAAATACGCTCGCGCAACGACATGAGATTGTTCGCCGCCCACTTGAATACCTTTACGTGTCGTCGAGCAAGCAGAAGGCTTTGAATGAGGAGTTTGTGCAGAAGTGTGATCTCATCGCCGGCAGAATAGATGACAAGATATTGACAGCCAGGGAGCAGTTCGATCGGCGCCCGCCGCTCGTTGGTTTTTTGATGGGCATCATGTCCAGGGGCGCTGCTGAAATGTCGAACTGGGCTCGTTATCTGAGATCGAGCGACATCATCGTTGGTAATTGCGACGGGGATGTCGGAATCACCAGCAAGTTCTTCACCAATGCTCAGATACGAAAACTCCCATTTTCGATTGACGAATCAACCTTCTGTCCGATTGATGAACAACGAAGAGAAGCAATCAGAGCGGAGATGCGGTTTAAGCCGACTGACAAGATCCTGCTGTACTCCGGTCGCATCACGCTGGAAAAGAACTTACACACTTTATTCAGGATCTTCAGCGTTCTACAGGACCTGGTGCCGGACCTTCATCTGGTCATCGCGGGTGATCCATTTACCATTCAGTTCGCGGCAATGGGAGTCTATCCACTGAACAGTGGGGCAACGTTGATGAAGTTGATGCATGAACTTCAAATCAAGAAAGAGCAGGTACACTTCATCGGCAGCAAGAGTTCGACTCAATTACGAGATCTGTATGCGATGGCCGATCTCCTGGTTAACCTGACACTTCACCATGACGAGAATTTTGGCTTCGCTCAGGTAGAAGCCCTGGCCTGCGGGACTCCGGTCGTGGGAACTAGCTGGGGTGGTCTGAAGGACACGATCAAGCACGGTGAAACTGGATATCAAATCAGCACTGTAGTAACCGACTCAGGCGTCAAGGTTAACTGGTGGGAGGCGATCAATAGAATCATTTCTTTACTCGAAGACGAGTCGACGCTGGCCCGCTTTCGTGCGAACGGCCCCGCCTATGCTTTGGAGATCTCCTCGCAGGCTCACTACGCTGAAACTCTCGAATCGATCGTCGCCGACTGCAAAAGGCTAAGCAATGGCCCAAACGAACCGCTCAGGCTTACCGAGTTCGCACGTGAGTACTGGCTAGAGTGCCACCCCACTGAATTCTCTCCACCGTTGTTTCAACGCGGCCGGAAATCATTTGCGATGTACCAAAAGCTGATTGCTCCATACACCAGTGTTACTGAGCACACGATTGCTAACGACGAACCTTTAGAACCCGATCAACTGCTGGTGCTCGCGACGCCCGTTCGAATCGAAGAAAACCTAATCAAGTTGGACGATCCAATCTTTCCTCTGGAGTTGGTGATGCCCGAGGCAAATCAAAAGACGGGTGAAGCACTACTCGCAGTTCTTAGAAAACATCCGGTCATCAGCGTTGAGTGTCTACAGCAGTTGATCCCCGCGCCCATGCAAAGCTGTCTACAAAGTACTTTGAAGTGGATGTTGGAGAAGGGAGTCCTGCTGAGAACCAGGCTCATGGATCCCTCCATCGAGCCGGACATGATCGGGCCACAAATGGGCCAGCCGGTATTCTCCATCCAGCCCGTAGATTTTGCGACCGATGTCATCGTGATCAGGCAACCAGGTGCGGCACACAGCTATGCAGCGAGTTGAAAAACTAATCTTCGATCAGGCTGACCGGACTCCTGAAGCTGTCGCCGTTGAGCACAATGGCGCTCGGCTGACTTATCGAGAGCTGAAGACTCAGGCGTCGGAAATCAGCCGTGAGTTAAGCAGGTCCGGTCTATTGCCGGGACAGACCGTGGCAATCTTCCAGCACCGGTCCTTACCGACGTTGCCACTGATGCTGGGCATCTGGGAAGCGGGCGGCATTGTGGTGCCGATTAACCCAACAACGCCGGCAAAAATGTTGGAGTCCATGATTCGTGATTCATCTCCGCGGATTATTCTTACCGATCCCTTGCTCAAGCCCGGCGTCGTTGATGCGGTGAACAACGTTAACTTGATCTCACCGCCGGGAATCGTGGCCGGCGATCCACGTTCCAATGGTCACCTGGCGTTAGACCACGACAGTTTTTTTAACCAAACTATTGATGAAGACGCTTGCTATGTGATCTATACGTCAGGGTCTGAAGGACGCCCCAAAGGTGTTGTCGGGAGTCACCAGAGTCTGATTCATTATTTGCTTTGGCACGCTAAAGAGTTTTCGGTGAACGGAGCCGACAGATTCAGTCAGGCGGCTCCGGTATCTTTTGACTTTTCTCTTAAAGAACTGCTGGTGCCGCTGCTGTGCGGAGCCCGGGTCTGCATAGCCGACAGGAGCACGGTGATCGATGCTCGAAAATTCGTTGAGTGGCTCCGCGACAGCAAAATTACTGTGATGTGCTGTGTGCCTACCCTGTTTCGCTCGATTCTACAGCTACGCAGCTCGCTGTCAGATCGAGAGATTTTCCAATCTTTGCGCACGGTTTTGATTTCCGGCGACATGCTCAGATGGGAAGACGTGACCGGTTGGCGCGAACGTTTCGGTAATGATATCGCGTTGTTCAACCTCTATGGTCCAACCGAATCAACGGTAATCAAGTTGTTCCATCCCATTCCCGAAACCAGATTCCCGGAGTCAATCAGCGTCCCCGTCGGCCGGCCCATCCAGGATACTGATGTTTTGATCATCGATGAGAACGATCAACCCACTGCGCCAGGCGACATCGGGGAAATAGTCATTCTTTCGGAATGGCTCGCGCGGGGATATCTCAACGGCGAGCGAAATTCTGATTGTCCATTTTGCAATTTTCACTATCAGGGAAAGCTCAGACGAGCGTACCGGACGGGAGACCTGGGACGATGGCTCAGTGACGGCAACCTCGAGTTGATCGGACGCACAGATCGGCAAGTCAAAATTCGCGGATACCGAATCGAGCTTAATGAGATAGAAAGCATTCTCTCCGCGCATGCCGGCATCAATGATGTTGCAGCCATTGCGCTGAACACAGCGAACAATATCGATCCGGATGGCCTGGCAGTGATTGCTTGCTATTTTACGACCGACGATGCGGCCGTGACTGAGAAAGAGGTAAGAAACTTTGCCAGGGAGCGGCTCCTTCCGCAGGTGTTATCGCTAACCCGATTTCGCCGGCTGGATAAGCTGCCGTTGATGGCGAACGGGAAAGTGGATCGCCTTAAACTCGAATCGCTGATCGACGCCGATGATGAGCAAGCCACGCCAACGTCGCCCAATGCGTTGTTGAACGTACGCGAGAGAATCTCAGCAATGTGGGAAGAGCTGCTGGCTGTCGAAGGGATAAACCTGGAAGCGAATTTCTTCGAGCTCGGCGGCGATTCGATGACTGCGATTCGGCTGCTCCGCCGGCTGCGCGAGGAACTGCATCCTGAGGTCAAGCTGGATGATGTTTATGAATTCCCCAGCATCTCGCAATTATCTAATCGAGTAGAACAACTGCTCACTTAAACCGCAACCGATGGAGGAAACATCATGAGTCAAATGGAACTTATCGAGGCGATCAAGTCCGGCAACCGAGCATCTGTTGACGAGATGATTGAAGCTGGAGCAGAGCTGAACCAACAGGACAAACAGGGCTGGACCCCGCTGAATTGGGCCGCCAGCAGTGGTCAGTTTGAGATCGTCGAACTGCTGCTCGAACACGGCGCTGACCCCCTGGCGGTCGGTCGCGATCTGCGCACTCCCCAGATGATTGCTCTGGCCGCTGGTCACGCCGAAGTGGTCAAGCGTTTGCGGCGCGCCGAAGCTAATGGCAACAGCGGCGAGGCCGGATCATCTGAACGCAACTATTGCACGGCGTATCACCTCGGTGAACTTCGCCGCTACTCCGCCTGGACCGAGAATAAGCTCGACGCCAGAAGCGGAAGCAAACAGTCCGGCGCTCAGACCAGTGAACCTCAGGGCCTCGCCGATGACGAGGTTGTCTTTCTGCATCAGGATTACACCGTCACGAAATCAATCTGGTCCGGTGAAAATGTGATCTTTGATAACGTCACTGAACAGTGGAAAGACTTCTGCAACACCGAACTTCAATTCGCCGTTCCCGACAGCCTCGACCTGATAGCGAAGCCAGCCGAAGCCGCCCAGAGCGCAGCCTGATTTAGATCGTCAAAACTCAAGCCTCGGACTCGCTTCATCCTTGTCCAAAGAACCTTTGCCAGCGTGCGGGATTGTGGAAGTGTCCGGGTTCGCTCTTCGAGCCCTGGCCTTACGACCTGCAGAAAGGATTGGTAAACGCAATGCTTCAAGACTTGCGAGTTAGCCTGCGGATATTGCGGAAGAATCCGGTCTTCACCGTCATCGTTGTACTGACGCTCGCGCTCGGCATCGGCGCCAACGTGGCCATTTTTTCCGTGGTGAATGGCGTACTGCTCAATCCGCTGCCATATCCGGAGCCCGAGCAACTGGTGGTGATCTCGCAGAGCAAGCAGAATTTCGAAATGGGGGCCATGCCTTATCCGAATTTTCTCGACCTGCAAAGAGAGAACCAAACGTTCACTGCGATGGCCATTAATCGCCGGCACAGCTTCGGTCTGTTCGACGTCGCCGGATCCGAGATGGTCGATGGAAGACATGTTTCCGCAGACTTCTTTTCGGTGCTTGGTATTAAGCCGATGCTGGGAAGAACTTTTATGTCGCACGAAGACAAGGCCGAATCGCAGCCAGTGATCGTGATTAGCGAAAACCTCTGGCAACGCAAGTTTGCCGGGGCAGGGGACGTTGTGGGTAAGACACTGAATCTGGATGAGAAGCTCTACACAATTATCGGTGTAGTGCCGGCAAGCTTTTATTACTTTCGCGCCGATGACGTCTATGTGCCGATCGGCCACACGAATATTCGCTCAGTGACGAGTCGCCAGGCCTCCTTGGGGCTCCGCGGTATCGGCCGGCTCAAGCCCGGCGTCACCATCGAGCAGGCGCGGGCGGACCTTAACCGAATAATGCGCAGTCTCGGCGAAGCTTACCCGGATAGCAACAAAGGCCAGGGCGCCACGGTCTCGCCGTTCAGGGCATTAGTTATCGGTGAGGTCGGACCGGTATTGTGGCTGTTGCTGGCCGCAGTCGGCTTCGTGCTGCTGATTGCGTGTGTGAATGTCAGCAATCTCCTGCTGGCGCGCTCGGCGGGCAGGACACGCGAATTTGCGATTCGCACCGCGCTGGGCGCGAGCAAGTGGCGATTGCTCCGCCAGGCGCTGATCGAAAGCATGTTGCCCGCCTTAGTAGGTGGCGCTTTGGGTTTGCTGGTCGCCGGTTGGGGCATGCGTGCCGCGCTTGCCCTATTTCCCGCCTCCGTGCCGCGCGCCGCAGAAGTTGGACTGGATTCACGCGTAGTGATTTTCGCCACGGTCGTATCAGTGTTTGCCGGCGTACTGTGTGGAGTTGCTCCGGCGGTCAAACTCTCGCAGTGGCGCTTGTCAGAAGCGATGAAGGAAGCAGAGCACCGGACAGGCAGTGCACGCGGGCGGGCACAAGGCGCTTTGGTTGCGGTGGAGGTGGCGTTGGCTGTCGTCCTGCTGATCGGAGCGGGGCTGATGATTCGCAGCATAAACAAACTTTGGCAGGTCGATATGGGATTTCGTGCGGGAGACAATCTGTTGACCTTCGCATTCAACCTGGCTCCATCCTTGAAGACTGCCGAGACGACAGAAATGCGCGCCAAGGCGCGCGAAATAACTGAGCAGCTCAAGACGCTGCCAGGCGTGCGGGCAGTTTCATTTTCGGGCGGCGCATTTCCCTTGCTGGCGGAGAACGACATGACCTTCCGGATTACTGACCGGCCCAAACCTACCGGCGGTGAAATGCCCAATGCGTTGGATTACCGGATCGAGCCCGACTACTTCAAGGCCATGGGTATTCCGCTCAAGCGAGGCCGCCTCTTAACCGATCAGGATGACGACCGATCGCAACCAGTCATAGTGATTGATGAGGTCTTTGCCCACAAATTTTTCCCTAACGAGGATCCCATCGGGAAATACATCAAACAGGAAATCCGACCGCCGCAGTTGATCGTCGGTGTGGTCGGGCACGTAAAGCAGTGGAGTCTCGATTCGGACGAGTCGCATACGCTTCAAGCTCAATTCTACGAAGCGTTCAGGCAGGTAAACGGCCGTTGGCAAGAATTGAGGGTACTGGTTGGTGTCGACCAGGGGGCGAAGGTCCCTTTCGCTGCCGTGCGTGAGGCGATAAATAAACACGACAATCAGAATGTAATTTCCAAACCTCAGACGATGAATGATGCGATCGCTAATGCCATGGCTGGCCGGCGGTCCTTGATGCTCCTGCTCGACGCCTTTGCGGTCGTGGCGCTGGTGTTGGCGAGCATCGGACTTTACGGTGTCATTTCGTATTTGGTTGGCCAGCGGACCCAGGAACTTGGAATTCGTCTCGCGCTGGGCGCGTCACGTCTGAACATTCTTCGCCTCGTCCTCACTCAGGGAATAAAAATGGCTTTGATCGGAGTGGCCCTGGGGTTGGTCGCAGCGTTTGGCGTGACGCGCCTGATGGCCAATTTGTTCTACGGCGTAAGCGCGACCGACCCAATGACGTACCTGGTGATCGCCTTACTAGTAACAGCGGTGGCCGTGTTGGCGTGCGTTGTTCCGGCGCGCCGCGCCACCAGGGTCGATCCGCTTGTGGCGCTCCGGTACGAGTAGGAAATTAGAGTTGCGGATTGCGAATTTCGCATTGATCACGTCCTTGCCGTTTGGTGTGAATGATTGACCTCATGTCAAATACGCTCTCGGAAAACTTCGAAGATGTCTATCCTCTAACGCCTTTTCAGCAAGGCATGCTTTTTCATGTCCTCGATACACCTGACGCCGGCGTGTACTTAAACCAGCAAAGATACACGTTGCGCGGAGATCTCGATCTCCCGGCCTTCAAGCGAGCTCTTCAAGGTGTGATGGACCGGCATCAGATCCTGCGAACAGGTTTCGTCTTGTCGGGACCGAATGGTCCACTTCAGGTTGTTTTTCGACGTCTGAATCTACCGTGGCTAATGCACGATTGGAGTGGGCTTTCGCGCGCGGAGGCAGCAGAGCGGGTGAACGCGTGGCTGCAATCCGACTACGAGTCGGGATTCGATCTGAAGCGTGCGCCGTTGATGCGGATGACTCTGATCCGTACGGAGGCGGACCTCTATGAATTCATTTGGTCGTTCCATCTGTTGTTGATGGATGGTTGGTCGATGCAGGTGATGCTCAGAGAACTGCTCGCGCTTTACCATGGATTTTGTACTGGACAAGACGCCGCACTTCCGGCGCCGATACCGTACCGGGATTTCATTAAATGGCTGCAACGACAGCCCGAAGAGCAAGCGGAAGCCTATTGGCGCAAGGCCCTCACAGGCTTTACCAGTCCCACTCCGTTAGGCTTTAGCAGGACGCCGTTGGCCGACGAGCGACCAGACTTCAAAGAAAAAATTATTCTGCTGGATGAGGCCAGCTCAAACAACGTGCGTGCTTTTGCGGTGCAACACAGAATCACTCTGAACACGATCATGCAGGGTTCATGGGCCTTGCTCTTGAGCCGGCGCAGTGGCACTAACGATGTTCTCTTTGGCAGCGTTGTGTCTGGTCGTTCTGCTGTTATTCCCAGAATCGACTCCGCCGTCGGTGTGTTTGTCAACGCCTTGCCGGCGCGAGTTCACGTACCTGTGAACGGAGCAGTGGTGCCCTGGCTGAGAGACTTGCAGCGGCAACAGGCCGAAGCGCGGCGCTTCGAATTCTGTTCGCTCGTCAGAATTCAGGCGTGGAGTGAAGTGCCGCGCAATCAACCACTCTTTGAAAGCGTGATCATTTTCCAGAATCTCCCGACTCTCGTTGAGATGCCGGAATCATTGAATGTAAAGGTAGTCGGCGTTCATCTGATCGAAAGAAATAACGTTCCGCTGGCGTTGGTGGTAGAGCCGGGGACGCGATTCCATTTCCGGATCGTGTACATGGGCAGCCGCTTTGACGACGGCGCGATCGATCGAATGCTGGAAAACTTTCAGCGAATCGTCATTGAACTCACGACCAACTTTGACGCGGCTCTTGCTTCCATTTCTTACCAGGCTCACGCCGAGCGGCAGTTACTGATCGACAGTTTTAATCAAAGCCTGGCGAGTCTTTAATACGATCCAGAAATCACCTAGATGTGCGGCATAGTCGGTTACGTCGATCTCACCCGCGCCGGACGCGTTGAAGAACGCATTCTCCACCAGATGGCGAATGCGCTAATTCATCGCGGGCCGGATTCACGCGGCTACTTCGTCGAGCCGAATGCCGGTATCGGAACGCGCCGCTTGCGGATAATTGATCTTGAAACAGGCGATCAGCCGCTGTTCAACGAGGATCGCTCACTGGTTTTGAGTTGCAATGGCGAGATCTTCAATTACCGCGAGTTGCGGAGTGGGCTCGAAAAGAAGGGGCACAGTTTCCGCACTAAAACCGATGTAGAAGTTCTGGTCCATTTATATGAAGAGCAAGGCGTGGGCTTCCTCGACAAGTTGAACGGTCAGTTCGCGTTTGCCATCTACGATCGCCAGGACGGTTCGCTCTTTCTGGCTAGAGATCAGTTTGGCATCTGCCCGCTTTTTTACACGGTCGTCGATGGATTTTTCATTTTTGCTTCGGAAATAAAAGCGATTCTCGAACATCCGAGTGTGCCTCGGGAAGTGAGCCTGACCGGATTGGACCAGGTGCTCTCATTGCCTGGCGCCATCAGTCCTCAGACTCTGTTTCGCAATGTCTACAATCTACCGAGCGGGCACTACATCGTAGTTAAAAACAACGACGTCAGCGTCAGAGAATACTGGGATCTCGAATACCCGCTGGCGAGCGACAGCAGCGATGGTAAACCTGAACGATACTATGCCGAGACATTGCGTGAGCGGCTCGAGCAATCCGTTAAGTATCGTCTGCAGGCTGACGTGCCGGTCGGTTTCTTTCTCAGCGGCGGTCTCGACTCGTCTCTGATCGCGGCAATGATCCGGCGAGTCTCACCCGACGTGCAAAGACATTCTTTCTCGATCAGCTTCAGCGACGAGCGGTTGTGCGAGGCAAAGTACCAGCGGTTAGTGTCAGACTCGGTAGCCTCGATTCATCACGAGATCCCTTTCAACGATGCCGATATAGCCCTGCTGTTGAAGGCTGCCGTTTATCATTCGGAATGCCCGCTTAAGGAAACCTACAACACTGCGTCGCTGGCGCTCTCACGCGAAACCAGGAAGACCGGAGTCACTGTGGTCCTCAACGGCGAGGGCTCGGATGAACTGTTTGCCGGCTACGTCGGATATCGATTCGATAAGGGCCGATCGAACAACGGCAAGAGCCAGGATCTCGAAACGATCCTCGGCGACGAGATGAGGGAAAAGTTTTGGGGCGACCGGGATCTGTATTACGAGAAGGATGAGTACCAGTTCAGAGAGGTCAAACAAGCACTCTACGCGCCGGCTGTCAGCGCCCGCCTCAGCGAGTTTGAATGCTCCAACTTTCCCGTGATCAATAAGGAGAGGCTGCGCGGAAGACATCCTCTTCACAAACGATCATATCTCGATTTCAAACTCCGTCTGGGCCATCACCTGATCGCGGATCATGGGGACCGCATGACCATGGCAAACTCGATCGAGGCCCGCTATCCATTTTTGGACATCGACCTGGTTGAGTTCTGCACCCAAGTACCTCCCGATCTCAAACTCCACGGCTTCACTGAGAAATACATTTTGAAAAAAGCCGCCGCGGACCTCATTCCGAGCCAGATCGTCGACCGCGAGAAATTTGGTTTTGTAGCCCCGGGCAGTCCAGCATTACTGCAGCAGAAGATCGACTGGGTTTACGACCTTCTCTCCTACGAACGGATCAAGCGACAGGGCTATTTCAATGCGGATACAGTGGAGTTTCTCAAAAAGCAGTACTCGCAGAAGGACTTCAAACTGAATCTCACGCTGGAGGACGATCTGTTGATTGTCGTGCTCACCTGCGGACTGTTTCTCGAGTTATTTGGCCTGCCGGATCTGAATTAACGGACGAGCACATGGTTACGCAAGTCAGCCAGTACGCAGTGGTTCAATCTCTGTTTGAGCAAACCGCAAAACAGTTTAGCGGCTCGCTGGCGATCAATAACGGAGTAAGGCGCGTCACGTACGGCGAGCTGCAAGCGGGGGTCGAACGTCTGGCGCAGGCACTGGCGAGACGCGGAGTGGGCGAGGCCTCGATTGTCGGTATTTTCCTTAGCGATCCGATCGGAATAATCTCGTCGATCCTGGCGACTCTAAATAGCGGCGGCGTGTTTTGCTCACTAGACCCCTCGTTCCCGACAAAAAGAGTGCAACTCATGTTCGAGACCGTGGCGCCGAAGTGGTGTATCACCGACTCGCGATTCTACCCGAAGCTCGAGGGAGTAGTTGCCGGTTTGCCTTCGGCTCCCGAGATCATCTTCATCGACGATTTGCCGGCGGCGAATGGTTACAGTGGCGCGGTTGGTCCGGCAAATCCCGACGGTCCCTGCTCGATCTATTTCACGTCGGGCTCAACCGGCAAACCCAAAGCAATTCTCGGGCGGCTCAAAGGAATTGACCACTTTGTAAGGTGGGAGATCGAAGCGGTGGGCGCGGGCCCGGGCACAAGAGTAAGCCAATTGACATCACCTTCATTTGACGGGTTTTTGAAGGATGCCTTTGTGCCCTTGTGCTCGGGAGGCGTGGTCTGTGCGCCCGAGAGCCGAGAGATAATTCTCGACCCGGGCAGGTTGATCGATTGGATCGACGTCGAGCAGGTGGAAGTACTGCATTGCGTACCCTCAGTGTTCCGGTCTTTGATCAGCCACGGACTCAACAGCCGGTACTTCGAAGCGCTGAAGTACGTGGTGCTGGCGGGTGAACAGTTGTATCCGTCGGATGTAAAACGCTGGATGGAGGTTTTCGGCGAGCGGATCAAGTTGCTCAATTTCTATGGTCCAACAGAGACAACCCTGATCAAGAGCTGCCACGTCGTTCAACCCGCGGATGCGGCGAGGTCGACCGTTCCGATTGGTAAGCCGATTAAAGGCGCCGCCATGATGGTGATCGATCAGTATGGGCAACCTTGTAGCGCGGGAGACGTTGGAGAGATCTACATCAGGACGCCTTACGCCGCCTTTGGCTACTACGGCGAGCCGGAATTGACGAAAGAAGTCTTCATTCAAAATCCCTTTAGCGACGATCCCGCGGACATTGTTTATAAGACAGGCGACTACGGCAGGCTGCTCGCGGACGGCAGTTTTGAGATGCTTGGCCGGCGCGATGCTCAGGTAAAAATCCGCGGCGTAAGAATCGAGTTGGGTGAGGTCGAGAACCTGCTGCGCGGGAACGCCGCGGTCGGAGATGTGGCAGTCATCGATCGCGACGATGGGGCAGGCAACAAGATTCTGGTGGCCTACGTCACCATGAGCAATGGGGCCGGAACCGGTTCGTTGCGGCAGTACCTGGCGGAACACTTAGCAGCAGAGATGTTGCCTTCAGCCATCGTGCAAATGGAGCGACTGCCGCGCACGCTGAACGGCAAAATAGATCGCAAGGCGCTGCCGGATCTGGAGCTGGTCCAGACGGAACGCGAGATCGGCGACTCGGCCCCCCGCGGCCCAGTTGAAGAGATCGTCGCCGGTATCTGGTGTGAAGTGTTGAAGCTGCCGGCTGTCGGGCGCGACGATAACTTCTTCAACCTGGGAGGTCACTCGCTGCTGGTGACCCACGCGATCCTGCGAGTACGAGAGATTCTAAAAGTGGAGCTGCCGATTCGCAGCCTGTTCGAGGCGCCCACAGTCGCAGAGTTCTCAGCGTTGATCAACAAACGAATCAGCGAAGGATCACAGCGGGAACTGAAAGCGATCGACAGAATCTCACGTGCAGGCGAACTGCCCCTCTCTTACGCGCAACAGCGGATGTGGTTCTACGAGCACCTCGCCAGCGGAAGCGCTTCTTTTCATATTCCGTTGGGAGTCAGATTAAGAGGACGGTTGAACCACGCCGCACTCGAACAGACTTTCGGCGAGATTATTCGGCGGCACGAAAGTCTGCGGACTGTTTTCCCGGCGATCGATGATCGGCCGCTGCAGGCAATCCAGGAGCCGACCCCGTTTCACCTGCCAACGGTGGATATCAGTTCGTTGCCACAGGCTGAGAGAGAGGGACAGGCGGCGCGGCTGGCACAGGAAGAAACGCTGCGGCGATTTGATCTGGCCAAAGGGCCACTGGTACGGCCGACACTGATGCGACTCGCCGAACACGAGCACATCATCATCTGCACGATGCACCACATCATTGCCGACGGCCAATCGTTTGAAGTAGTCATCGCGGAGCTGAGTGAGCTCTACGCGGCCATGAGCGAAGGGAGACCATCACCGCTCGCAGAGTTAATCGTGCAGTATGCCGACTATGCGGCCTGGCAGCAGGAATGGTTGCAGGGCGAAGAATTGGAAACGCGTTTGGACTATTGGCGGAAGCAATTGGCCGGCGCTCCGCGCAGGATGAGTTTGCCTCAGCACCAGACGCGCAGACGGGTGCAGCGTTTCAGCGGCGCGCGACAAGAGATCACTCTGGCGCCAGCACTGACTGAAGGCCTCAAAGAGTTGACGCGCCGCGAAGGCATGACCTTGCTCATGACCCTGCTATCCGGATTTGTGCTGCTGCTCAATCGGTATAGCGGCGACGAAGACATCGTCGTCGGTGCGACCTACGCGAATCGTGAACGGGCGGAAGCGGAGAAGGTAATTGGCATCCTGGCCAACACCTTGGTACTTCGCGTGAACCTTGTCGGCGCCGACACTTTCCGCGATGTGATGCAGCGGGTGAGAGAGGTGTGTCTGGGTGCTTACAGCAATCAGTTGACGCCGGAACTGCTCCGCGAAGACCTGGCGATGCGCGGCGAGGAAAGAGACAGGCTGTTTGACGTGTGGTTTCAGTTTGAACGTGAGGGACGAGAGAAACTCGAAATGCAAGGGCTGGAGTCTGAATGGTACAGAGTGCATCAGCAAGAACCGAAATTCGAATTGTCGCTGATCCTTGCTGAATTCAAAGAACAGATCACTGGTTTTTTGGAATACGACACAGACCTCTACGAGGACGAAACAATGACCGAGATGGTGAAGAGTTACCTCAAGTTATTGGCAGAAGCAGTTGCGGATCCTGATGGGCGATTGTAATAGATGAGTTTCGAAAGCGTGCAAGAGATGTTCAGCCGCACGGCCGCGGAGTTTGGGCCGAAGGTGGCTATCGAGCGCGGCGGACAGGTTACTTACGCGGAGCTGGAAGCGGAGTCTAATCGCCTGGCAAATTTCCTGCTTCAAGGCGGCGCCGGCAAAGGGACGATGATTGGTCTGCTGACTGAGGATCCGGCGCGAATCATCACCGGGATCCTGGGAGTGCTGAAAGCCGGAGCAGTGTTCGTGCCGCTGGATCCGAGCTTTCCTGATGGACGGCTGCGAGTGATGAGCGATCAAGTGGAGCCGCACTGGTATGTGAGCGACGGAAAGCATTTGAAGAAACTGAGTCAGTTAAGAAGTGCGGCCAGTAGCAGAGCGCGAGTTATTTGTCTGGATGGAGACGTCACCACTCAACCTGCGGGCCTGGAAGTGATGGAGAGTTATCAACAGTATCGGGAGACAAAATCACCGGGAGTGCCGAGCGATCCTGATGCGCCCTGCTCGATCTATTTCACTTCAGGCTCGACCGGAAAACCAAAAGCAATCCTGGGACGGTTGAAAGGCATAGACCATTACATGCGCTGGGAGATCGCGGCTGTCGGTGCTGGACCAGGCCGGCGCGTGAGCCAACTAGCGTCGCCGTCGTTTGACGGGTTTTTGAAAGACGCGTTTGTGCCGCTGTGCTCCGGCGGAGTGGTCTGCGCGCCAGAGAGCCGCAGCATGATTCTGAATGCGGCGCAATTGGCCGACTGGTTGGATATCGAGCAAGTGGAAGTGCTGCACTGCGTGCCGTCAATCTTCCGCGCCTTACTGAATGAAAGATTGGAGAGCCGCTACTTCGAAGCACTGCAGTATGTGGTGTTAGCCGGCGAAACATTGTACCCGGCGGATGTGAAGCGCTGGATGGAAGTGTTTGGGGAGCGGATCAAGCTGCTGAACGTCTATGGGCCGACGGAGACGACGGTGCTGAAGGTCGCTTATGAAGTGAAAGCTGCAGACGTGGAGCGGCCTTCGATTCCGATCGGTAAGCCAATTAAGGGCTCCGCTGTCATGCTGATCAATTCCCGGGGACAGCTTTGCCGCGGAGAAGCAGTCGGAGAGATTCACCTGCGCACGCCGTATCGCTCACATGGCTATTACGGTGAACCAGAGCTCACGCGCGAAGTCTTTATCCGGAATCCATTCAGCGACGACCCGACGGACATCCTCTACAAGACAGGCGACTACGGACGACTGCTTGAAGACGGTAATCTTGAATTCCTCGGACGGCGCGATCAGCAAGTCCAGGTTCGCGGCATGAGAGTGGAGCTGGGCGAGATCGAAAACCTGCTGCGCGGTCACGCTGCGCTGACAGACGTGGCGGTGGTGGATCGCGACGATGCAGACGGAAACAAGTTTCTGGTGGCGTACGTCACCTTGAACGACGGCACGGGCAGCGCGCCGTTGCGACAGTATCTGGCGGAACGCCTGCCAGAGACAATGCTGCCGTCAGCCTTTGTAGAGTTGGACCAACTGCCACGTACGCTCAATGGAAAGATCGATCGCAAGGCGCTGCCGGAGCTGGGTTCGGTGCAGGCTGAACCGGAGATTGAAAACGCGAGCTTGACGCCCATCGAGGAGATCGTGGCGGGCATCTGGTGTGAGGTATTGCGGCTGCCGGCCATCGGCCGAAGCGGAAACTTCTTCAACCTGGGCGGACACTCGTTGCTGGTAACGCAAGTGCTGGCGCGGGTGCGCCAGTATCTCAGAGTGGAGCTGCCGATTCGCAGTCTCTTCGAGGCGCCGACACTGGGGCAGTTTGCGCAAGTAATCCAGGAGCAGATCAGCGCCGGAAGACAGAGTGAGTTGCCGGCGATCACTCGCGTGTCGCGCGAGGGCGAATTGCCGCTGTCATTCGCGCAACAGCGCATGTGGTTCTTCGAGCAACTATCGAGCGGCACGAGCGCGTTCAATATCGCTTCGGGCGTGCGACTAAAAGGATCATTGAACGTGGCGGCACTGGAGCAGACGTTCAGTGAGATCATCCGCCGGCATGAAATTCTGCGCACAGTGTTTCGGCCAGTGAACACACAGCCGGTCCAGCTAATTCAGCCGCCGCCAAGGTTCAAGCTGCCGCTGGTTGATCTCAGTCTGCTGACACTCGAGCAGGGCGAGCAGCAGGCGGCGCGGCTGGCCCAGGAAGAGACGCTGCGGCCTTTTGATCTGGGCAAGGGACCGCTGGTGCGGCCGACACTACTGCGGCTGAGCGATCAGGAACACATCGTGATCTGCTCGATGGACCACATTATCAGTGACGGGCAATCGTTCGAAGTAGTGATCGCGGAGATGAGCCAGATCTATTCAACGTTCAGTCAGGGCCACTGCTCATCACTGGCGGAATTAAACGTGCAGTATGTCGATTACGCGGCGTGGCAACGGCAGTGGCTTCAGGGAGAAGAGCTGGAGAAGCGGCTCGCTTACTGGCGGAAGCAGTTGGCGGACGCGCCCTGGAGACTCACCTTGCCGCAGCGCCGAGCCCGTCCCAAAGTGCAGGGCTTCAAGGGCGCCAGGCACTTCGCCCAGGTTATGACGGCTCAGACCGAAGCTTTAAAAGAGCTCAGCCGCCGCGAAGGCATGACGTTGTTCATGACCATGCTGTCTGGGTTTGTGCTGTTGCTGAAACTGTACACGGGCGAAGACGACATCGTAGTCGGCTCGACTTACGCTAATCGGGAAAGAGCGGATGTTGAGAAGCTCATCGGCATCCTGGTGAACACGCTCGTGCTGCGCGTAAACCTGTCCGGCGCCGTCACGTTTAAGGACGTCATGACGCTCGTCAGGGAAGTTTGTCTTGACGCTTACACCTGTCAACTCCCGCCAGAATTGCTCAGAGAAGATATGTTGAAGCGCGGTGAAGAGCGGGAACGACTCTTTGACGTGTGGTTTCAATTGGAGAAACCGAGGCACGAACAATTCAACATGAAAGGCCTGACGGTGCTGCCGTACCTGGAAGCGAAAGAGGTCACCAGGTTTGAGCTGTCGCTCGGTTTAGGCGACTTCGAGGAAAGAATCGCAGCCGCGCTCGAATACGACGAGAACATGTTCACAGCGGAGACTACGGAACGGATGCTGGATGACTATTTTGCATGCCTCACTTTGATGGTGGCCGATCCTGAAAGAGAGATTTCCACTATCTCCCTAACCAGAAACGATGAGCTCGAGCAGCTTAGCTCGAGTTTCGTTGCCAGTCTCGAAGTCTAAAGAGTCACGGCGGAAAAAAGAAGATGGATTACGAAAGCGTGCAAGAGATGTTCAGCCGCATGGCCGGCGAGTTCAGCTCGCAGGCGGCCATCAACCGCGGCAGCCGGAACGTCAGCTACGGCGAGTTAGAGGCAGAGTCCAATCGGTTGGCCAACTTTCTGCTCGCAGAGGGCGTGACTAAGGGCACGATGGTAGCGCTGTTTAGCGAGGATCCAATTCGCATCATCACCGGGATCCTGGGAGTGCTGAAAGCGGGTGCTGTGTTTGTGCCGCTGGATCCTACTTTTCCCGACGGGCGATTGCGCGTGATGAGCGATCAGGTGGAGCCGCAGTGGTATGTGAGTGAGGCAAGGCATTTGGAAAAGTTGAGTCACTTAAGAAATGTGGCGAGCACGAGCGCGCGAGTTATTTGTCTCGATGGCGACGTCACGACTCAGCCTGCTGGTCTGGAAGTGATCGAGAGTTATCAACAGTATCAGGTGACAAATTCGCCGGTAGTGCCGAGCGATCCTGATGCGCCTTGTTCGATCTATTTCACCTCCGGATCGACCGGAAAGCCCAAAGCAATCCTGGGACGGTTGAAAGGCATAGACCACTTCATGCGCTGGGAGATTGCAGCGGTCTGCGCGCGACCGGGCACACGCGTGAGTCAGTTGGCATCACCGGCGTTTGACGGGTTTTTGAAAGACGCGTTTGTGCCGTTGTGTTCCGGTGGAGTGGTCTGCGCGCCTGAGAGCCGCGACATTATTCTGGATGCCTGGAGTCTGGCTGATTGGTTGGATGTCGAGCAGGTGGAAGTGTTGCACTGCGTGCCGTCAGTGTTCCGGGCATTGCTGAACGAAGGCTTGAACAGCCGCTACTTCGAAGCGATGAAGTGCGTGGTGATGACGGGTGAGCCGTTATATCCGGCAGACGTAAAGCGTTGGTTGGACATCTTCGGTGAGCGAATCAGGCTCTTCAATATCTACGGGACCACGGAAACAACTCTTTCCAAGTTCGCTTACGAGATTAAGGCCGAAGATGTCGAGCGGCCATCGATTCCGGTAGGCAAACTGATCGATGGCTCCGCGGCAATGGTTATCGATTCGCGAGGTGAACTTTGTGGGCTGGGCGCTGTTGGTGAGATCTACATTCAGACGCCGTATCGCTCACATGGCTATTACGGTGAGCCGGAGCTCACGCGTGAAGTCTTCATTCAGAATCCCTTCAGCGACGATCCGTCAGACATCGTGCACAAGACTGGCGACTATGGCCGGCTGCTAAAAGGTGGAGACTTGGAGCATCTCGGGCGGCGCGACCAGCAGGTGCAGATTCGCGGTGTGCGAGTGGAATTGGGCGAGATCGAAAACCTCTTGCGTGCCCATGAGGCAGTGGCTGACGCGGCGGTGATCGATCGCGACGACACGGAAGGGAACAAGTTTCTGGTGGCTTATGTGACGCTGACCAACGGCACGGGCAGCGAGCCGTTGCGTCAGCACCTGGCGGAACGCTTACCACCGACGATGCTACCTTCCGCGTTTATCGAGCTGGACCAGTTGCCACGCACGCTCAACGGAAAGATCGATCGCAAAGCCCTGCCGGATTTGGAACTGCTGCAGGCAGAGCGGGAGCTGGAAGCCGGCAAGATGACGCCCATCGAGGAGATCGTGGCGGGCATCTGGTGTGAGGTGTTGCGGCTGCCTTCGATCGCACGCAACGGCAACTTCTTCAATCTCGGCGGGCACTCGTTGCTGGTGACGCAAGTGTTAGCGCGAGTGCGAGAGTATTTAAGAGTTGAAGTGCCCATCCGCAGCATCTTCGAAGCGCCCACCCTGGAGCAGTTTGCGCGGCTGATCCAGGAGCAGATCAGTCATGGTGAGCAAAGCGAACTGACGACGATCACGAAAGTCTCACGCGAAGGCGATTTGCCGTTGTCGTTCTCGCAACAACGAATGTGGTTCTTTGAGCAATTGTCGAGTGGCGTGGGCGCCTTCAACATTGCTTTGGGAGTGAGACTGACGGGACGTTTGAATGTGTCGGCGCTGCAGCAGACTTTCAGCGAGATCATCCGTAGACATGAAGGGCTGCGCACGATCTTTCCGGAAGTGAACACGCAACCGGTCCAGATTATTCAACCCCCAACCGGATTCAGGTTACCGATCGCCGATTTGAGCAGGTTACCGGGCGAAGAGCGCGAACGAGAGGCGGCCCGCTTGACCCAGGAGGAGACGCTGCGACGGTTTGATCTGGGCAAAGGACCGCTGGTGCGGCCGACGTTGCTGCGGATGAGCGATGACGAGCACATCATCATCTGCACCATGCACCACATCATCGGCGATGGGCAATCGTTTGAAGTGGTGATTGCGGAGATGAGCCAGATCTACTCGACGTTCAGTCAGGGTCAACTGTCGCCGCTGCCGGAATTGAGCGTGCAGTATGTTGATTATGCCGCATGGCAACAGCAGTGGTGGCAGGGAGAAGGGCTGGAGAGGCGGCTGGCTTATTGGCGCAAGCAGTTGGCGGATGCGCCGGAAAGGCTGAACCTGCCGCTCGCGCGTCCACGTCCCAAAGTGCAGCAGTTCGGAGGCGCGAGCCAGGAGATCAATTTATCGCCGGCCTTGACCGACGCTTTACGAGAGTTGAGTCGTCGCGAAGGCATGACGTTGTTCATGACCATGCTGTCGGCGTTTGTGTTACTGCTTAACCAATACACGGACGATGAAGACGTCGTAGTTGGCTCGACTTATGCGAACCGAGAGCGAGTCGAATCCGAAAAGTTGATCGGCATTCTCGCCAACACGCTGGTGTTGCGCGTGGACTTGTCGGGAACGACCACTTTCAAGGACGTGATGAGCCGCGTGAGACAAGTCTGCGTTGACGCCTACACGTATCAAGTGTCGCCCGAACTAATTCGAGAAGACCTCGCGAAACGAGGTGAAGAGCGCGAGCGCTTGTTCGACGTCTGGTTCCAGATGGAAAGAAAGCGAAAAGAAGAGCTGGAGATGAACGGTCTGGAGACTAGTTGGTACATGAAGGCAAAAGAGATCACCAGATTCGAACTGTCGCTGGCCCTGGGAGAGCTCGACGATCAGATCATCGGTAGGCTCGACTACGACGACCGGATCTTCAGCGCTCAAACCACGGGCAAGATGCTGGAGGACTACCTTAGTTTACTCGGGCTGATGACCGCCGACCCCGAAAAGAATCTCGCGACTATCTCACTGGCAAGTAGTGCCGAACAGCTTAGCGCCGCCGCTGGCGCAAATCTCGAAGTTTAGCGAGGCGCCTGCCTCAGACCAATCAGACAAACTTTGCGTGCTTTTGCGCCTTTGCGGGAAACCGTTCTTTGGAAAAATGATTACGATCCACGAAATTAGACGAAGCAGCACGAAGTCACACGAAAAAGTTGCGGTTTTCTTAGCGTTATTTCGTGTTCGTTCGTGTGACTTCGTGGATCGTATGGATTCTTTGATCTATACACCTTGTTTTTTTAGCAGCCTGCCAGGGTGCAGTTCACTCAAACCGAAAGTATCGTCATGATTAAGACAGGCCTCTTAGATCCCGGAAAGAGTGTGCCGTTTGTGATCGAGCACGACTCGAGTAACGGGCGGCCCGAGCCAGGGTTGCTTGCCTCCTGGTACCAGGAAAACAACGATTACCTGGAGCAAAAGCTCCTCGAGCACGGGGCAATCCTCTTTCGCGGGTTTGATATCAATACTCCAGCCGCATTCGCGCGACTGACGCGATCGGTAGCGCCGGGATTGTTGGATTGTCTCGACGATAATGGACCACGCACCAAAATCACTTCCGGGATTTACACTTCGACTGAATATCCCGCCGAATATCAACTCTCGATGCACAGTGAATATGCTTACTCCCACAAGTTTCCGGCTCGTCTCTTCTTTTGCTGCATTGTAGAGCCCGGCAAGGGCGGTGAGACTCCACTCGCCGACAACCGCAAGATCTTAAAAAAACTTGATTCCGGTATCGTTCAGGACTTCCGGACCAAACGGGTGAAGTATCTGCGAAATCTCCATGGCGGAAATGGCTTCGGATTGTCGTGGCATGCAGCCTTTCAGACAACGGATAAGTCGGCGGTCGAAGCTTACTGCCGCGACATGCTGATCGATTACGAGTGGAAAGCGGATGGTGGGTTGCGGTTGGAAAACGTGTTCGAGAGCGTCATTACGCATCCGCGCACTGGTGAGGAGGTTTGGTTTAATCAGGCTCCACAATTTCATCCTTCCGACTATCCCACTGACATCTGCAACTCGTTACTCGACTCGTATCGGGGCAAAGAGGATGAGCTACCTCAAACTTCTCTCTTCGGCGACAACAGCCCGATCGATATGTCGAAGTTGAAGCACATTCGGGAAACGATGTTCAAGGAAGCGACCGTGTCTCCCTGGCGACAGGGTGATGTGGTGATGCTGGACAACGTGCTGGTTTGTCATGGGCGAATGCCTTTCTCAGGTCCGCGAAAAATCTTATTGGCAATGACTGGCAACTAGTATGAGCTACGAGAGCGTGCAAGAAATGTTTAGTCGCATGGCGGCGGAATTCGGGCCGCAAGCGGCTATCGAGCGCGGCCGGCGGCGGGTCACCTACGCGAACCTGGAAGCGGAGTCTAACCGGCTGGCGAATTTCCTGCTGCAGTCGGGTGTCGGTAAAGGGACCATGGTTGGTCTATTGACCGACGATCCGGTGCGGATCATCACGGGCATTCTGGGTGCGCTGAAAGCCGGTGCAGTGTTCGTGCCGTTGGACCCGACTTTCCCCGATGGCCGGCTGCGAATGATGAGCGAGCGAGTCGAACCGCAATGGTACGTCAGCGAAGCGAAGCACCTGGAAAGGCTGAGCCAGTTGCGCGATGCTGCGAATAGCAGCGCCCGAGTAATTTGTTTGGATGGAAGCGTGGCGAGTGAGTATGCGGGACTGGAAGTGATGACGAGTTACGAGCAATTTCAGCAGACGCAATCACCCGCTGTGGCGAGTGATCCCGAAGCGCCCTGCTCAATCTACTTCACTTCGGGATCGACCGGCAGACCGAAAGCGATCCTTGGGCGACTGAAGGGGATCGACCACTTCATGCGCTGGGAGATCGAAACTGTGGGCGCCGGACCAGGTACGCGCGTGAGCCAATTAGCATCTCCGTCATTTGACGGATTTTTGAAAGACGTGTTTGTGCCGCTCTGCTCCGGCGGAACGGTCTGCGCGCCCGAAAGCAGAGACGTAGTTCTGGATGCCGGAAGACTGGCCGAGTGGTTGGATACCGAACAAATCAAGGTGTTGCACTGCGTGCCGTCAGTGTTCCGCTCATTGCTGAATGAAAAACTGGACAGTCGTTTCTTCAAAGCATTGAGGTACGTGGTGCTGACTGGCGAGCCGTTGTATCCGGCTGACGTGAAACGCTGGATCGAAACATTCGGCGAGCGGATCAAACTGCTGAACATCTATGGGACCACCGAGACGAGTCTGTCGAAGCTCGCTTATGAAGTAAGACCCGAGGATGTGGAGCGACCCTCGATTCCCGTCGGCAAACCGATCAAGGGTTCGGCGGTGATGCTGATGGATGTCGCCGGCAAACCCTGTCGTCAGGGAACAGTCGGCGAGATCTACATTCGCACGCCGTATCGCTCCTTTGGTTACTATGCGGATCCGGAACTTACCGGCCAGGTATTTGTCCAGAATCCTTTCAGTAAAGATCCCAACGATCTCGTACACAAAACCGGCGACTACGGAAGGCTGCTGGAAGATGGCAGTTTGGAACATCTTGGACGGCGTGACCAACAGGTCCAAATTCGTGGCGTGAGAGTCGAGCTGGGCGAGATCGAAAATCTGCTGCGCGCCCATTCCGCGGTGGCGGACGTCGCAGTGGTTGACCGCGATGACGCTGAAGGCAATAAGTTTTTGGTGGCCTACCTCACGTTGACGAACGGGACCGGCAGCGATCATTTGCGTGAGTACCTGGCTGGGCGGCTGCCGCCGGCCATGTTGCCTTCGGCGTTCGTCGAATTGGAAGAACTGCCGCGGACATTGAACGGCAAGATAGATCGAAAAGCGTTGCCGACGTTAGATCTGGTACGAGCCGAGCGCAAGAATGATGCGGGAACATTAACGCCAATCGAAGAGATCCTGGCGGGCATCTGGAGTGAAGTGTTGCGTCTGCCGGGAGTCAGTCGTGAGGGAAATTTCTTTAATCTCGGAGGCCACTCACTACTCGCCGACCAGGTAATTCACAGGATTCGAGACACCTTTAAGATCGAGCTGCCAGTCCGCAGCATCTTTGAATCTCCGACCGTCGCTCAACTTGCTGCGCTGATTCAGGCAGAGCTTAGCGAGGGGAATCTAAGTACGGCGTCGCCCATCGAACCAGTCCCGCGCGACGGCAAGTTGCCACTCTCGTTTGCCCAGCAGCGTCTGTGGTTCCAGGAGGAACTCGCGCGAGGCACGTCTACTTTTCACATCGACCTGGGGATGAGATTGGATGGTCCGTTGAACCGGGCCGCGCTCGAGCAGGCCTTTAACGAGATCTGCCGCAGACATGAAACCCTGCGCACGTCTTTTCCGGTCATAGACGGTGAACTGGGCCAGATCGTTCATCCGTTCTCGAGGCTAGCGCTGCCGACGGTAGACCTCAGCCGCCTGGGCGACGCTGAACGCGAAGCGATTGACGCGAAACTTGCCAGGACAGCACTGGACCAACCGTTCGATTTAGAGACTGGACCGCTGGTCCGGCTCGCCATGATCCGCCATTCAGATCAGAACCACTCCGTAGTATGTGTGCTGCACCACATCGTTAGTGATGGATGGTCCCGCGGGATACTGATTAGAGAGGTGTCGGCCCTTTACCAGGCATTCGGACGCGGCGAGCCGTCGCCTTTGCCCGAACTAAAGGTGCAGTACGGGGACTTTGCGGTTTGGCAGAGAGAACGACTGCAAGGCGAGACGCTCGAACGCGAACTGACATTCTGGAAAGAACAATTGGCGGACGCGCCTCCATTGCTCGACTTGCCCACCGATCGTCCACGGCCGCCGGTTCAGACTCATCGCGGCGCTGCTGAATCGTTCGCATTGTCGCCAGAGCTTTCACAACGACTGAAAGTGTTGAGTCAGAAACAGGGCACGACGATGTTTATGTTGTTGCTCGCTGCGTTTCAGACACTGCTTTACCGGTACACCAACGAGGACGACATCGTAGTCGGCACCACGGTCGCTAACCGCGAGCGGTCGGAGATTGAGCCGCTGATCGGCTTCTTCGTGAACATGCTTGCACAGCGCGCCGATTGCTCGGGTAATCCACCGTTTTTGGAGCTGCTCAATCAGGTACGGGAAAAGACACTGCGAGCCTACGCGCATCAGACAGCGCCTTTCGAGAAACTGGTCCAGGAGCTGCGGCCGAAGCGGAACCCAGGCTACCTGCCGTTGTTCCAGGCGGTCTTCAGTTTTCACAACCAGCCTACCTTAACGGAGATGACGCTTTCCGGGCTGACCCTGAGTGTTCCGCAGAGGGAAGTCACTACTTCGCAAATCGATCTGTTGCTTGATCTGTACGAGGGCGCTGCGGGACTGCAAGGCGCGGTGCAATACAATGCCGATCTTTTTGATCGGACGACGATCGTCCGAATCATTGCGCACCTCCGAAATCTTCTGGAGGCGATCACCGCGGATCCCGATCAAAGACTTTCAGACTTGCCGATGCTCAGCGTTGAGGAAACTGAGCAACTCGCTGCCTGGAATCAGACACAGACTGCATTACGGCGAGATACCTGCATCCACCAGTTGATCGAAGCCCAGGCGAAAGCTACGCCCGATGCGATCGTCGCGGTATGCAAAGGCGAGCTTCTGAGTTACGCCGAACTCGATCGCCGGGCGAACCAACTCTCTCATCACCTGCGAAGGGAAGGCGTGCAGCCCGGCGATCTTGTCGGGATCTGTTTAGAGCACTCGTTTGAGGAGTTTACGGGGCTGTTGGGAGTGCTGAAGGCCGGGGCTGGTTATGTTGCGTTGGACCCCGAGCATCCTTCGCAACGCCTTTCATTTGCGCTGGCGGACGCAAAGGTGGCAGCAGTTCTGACGCAGGAGAAGTTTGCCGATTCGCTCTCGAGCTCCGGACAGCGGGTCATCTGTCTGGATCGCGACTGGTCCACTATTTCTGAGCAACGCGATTCGGACGATGAGCTGGACGATCAGGTTTATGTGGAGCCCGATAGTTTGGCTTACGTCATCTACACCTCAGGTTCCACTGGGGAACCGAAGGGCGTAGGAATCTCCCACCGTTCGCTCGTTAACTACGTTTCGTGGGCGAAGGATGTCTACCTGCGAGGTGACCGTCTGGCCTTCGCGCTCTACTCCTCGCTCGCTTTCGACCTGACAGTGACGTCCATCTACGTGCCGCTAATCACGGGCAACAAGATCGTGATCTTCAGTGGAGGGCCGAAGGGCGCCCAGCTCGAGGAGATAGTCGCCGACGGACAGGTAGGAGTCTGCAAGCTGACGCCGAGTCATTTGATTCTGATCAAAGATAGAGACAATCGGCAAAGCAGCATCAAGCGATTCATTCTTGGCGGCGAGGCTCTGGGAACGCAACTGTCGCGGCAGGTCGATGAGAGTTTCGGTGGAGACGTTGAGATATTTAATGAGTATGGGCCAACCGAAGCGACAGTGGGCTGCATGATCTACAAATATGACGCGCTCAACGATACGGGCGAAAACGTACCCATCGGAAGACCCGCTGCCGGCGTCAACCTTTACGTGCTGGACAGATGGCTGCAACCCGTTGCCACGAACGTCACAGGCGAGTTGTTCATCTCCGGTCCGGGTCTGGCCCAGGGTTATCTACAGCGCCCATCGCTCACGGCTGAGAGGTTCATACCCAATCCGTTCACGCCCGGAGAGAGGATGTATCGCACTGGCGATCTCTGCCGCAGACTGCCGTCGGGTGACCTCGAATACCTCAGCCGCCAGGATGAACAGGTGAAGTTTCACGGCCATCGAATTGAACTGAACGAGATACGCTGGGCACTAAAGAAACATCCGCAGGTTAGGGACTGCGCGGTGCTTATCAGAAAAGACAAGAGCGGTCACGATGGGTTGGTCGCTTATTACGTCTCACGTCAGGAGCTCGATTCAGGGCAACTGCACGACTTCCTGTCGGAAATGCTGATCGCCGAGACAATTCCGAATTTCTTTCTGCATTTGAGTAAGCTGCCGCTGACGCTCAACGGCAAGATCAATTATGAAGCGCTGCCGTCACTCGAAGAGACGAAACAGCGAATGCCGCGCGTCTACACGCCGGCGCGTTCGCCTCAGGAAGTGAGTCTCGCGGCAATCTGGTCGGAAGTCTTGTCACTCGAACGCGTCGGCATTGAGGAGAACTTCTTCGACCTCGGAGGACATTCGCTCCTCGCGGCCCAGATCATTCATCGCATCAACCAGGCTTTCGACATCGATCTGCCGATGCGTCTGATATTTGATCAGCCGACGATTGCCGGCCTGGCATTGTCGATAGAAGAAGCGCTCATCGAGAAGCTGGAGGCAGCTTCGGAGCTAGTCTGATCCCGCCTGCTTCAATCCCTGAAAAGGAAAATTTCATCATGATCAGTCACGATACCATCAGCGGTAACGGTAATCATCAACCGCCCGCGAAGCTCTCACGCAGGGCCAAGAAGGGCCGTTTGAATATCATGGGGATCTCAGCCGGTTATCACGATTCAGCTTGCAGCCTGGTGCAGGATGGAGTCCTGGTCGCCGCCGCTCAGGAAGAACGATTCTCGCGGGTCAAGAATGACAGATCCTTTCCGGGGCGCGCTTTCCTTTACTGCCTTCAGGAAGGGGGAATCACCATCGCGGACGTGGATTGTATTGGCTACTACGAAGATCCCTGCCTGAAACTCGGCCGGCAGATCTGGATGGGGTTTATGCCAAACCTTCCCGCGGTGCGCCGGGATGCGATCCTTGATCGGCTGTCCCGAACGCCGCCCCCACAAATGATTGCAGAGATTTTGGGCTACGAAGGGCGAGTAGAAATATTCGATCATCACCTTTCGCATGCCGCCAGCAGTTATTACTTCTCCGGTTTCCAGGACTCAGCCATTCTCACGGTTGACGGCGTCGGCGATTGGGCCACTACCACCTACGGCTTCGGCAAAGGCCCCAACATTGAACGCTTCGAACAGGTCGACTTTCCGGATTCGCTCGGATTCTTTTACAGCGCCATCACTGGCTACCTGGGATTCGAGGTCAACGAAGGTGAATACAAAGTGATGGGTTTGGCCCCTTACGGCGAACCGGATTACGCCGATCAGATTCGGAAATTGATCGAGGTTGCGTCCGAGGGTCAGTATCGCCTCAACATGAAATACTTCGGCTTTCTTACCGAAGACCGCATGTACACGGACGAACTGATCGCCTTGTTGGGCCAACCGCCGCGGGATCCGGAATCAGAGCTTACTCAATTCCACATGGACGTCGCGCGCAGCGCGCAGGTAGTGCTCGAAGAAATCCTGCTGGAAAAGACTCGTTATCTGCACACGAAGTACCCGAGCGAAAACTTGTGCATGGCCGGCGGAGTGGCGCTGAACGTCGTGGCGAATGGACGATGCCTCCGCGAAGGACCGTTCAAGCAGCTCTTCGTGCAACCCGCGGCGGGTGATGCAGGCGGGTCCGTTGGGGCTGCGGCCCTGGCCCATGTTCGAGTGACAGGCAACCCGCCGCTGGTCAAGAAACTGGAGCACGTTTACCTTGGCCCCGCCAATTCTGTGTCCGATGCCTACCGGTTCCTGAAAGTATCTTCAGCCAAGTTTGAAGACTTTCGCGACAAGGAAGACGAGCTGATCAGTTACACGGTCGATCGTCTGATTGAAGGAAAAGTAGTTGGCTGGTCCCAGGGACGGATGGAGTTCGGGCCGCGAGCGTTGGGCGCCAGATCGATTCTTGCGGATCCCCGCCGGCCTGAGATGCGTGATCGCATTAACGCGCTGGTCAAGATGCGAGAAGCCTTTCGCCCGTTTGCTCCGGCGGTGTTGGAGTCGGAGTATCAAAAGCATTTCGCTCTTGATCACGCGTCACCGTTCATGCTGGAGACCTGCGACGTAATCTCGCCGATCGACTTGCCAGCCATTACACACATCGACGGCTCAGCTCGTATTCAGACAGTCAACGCTGATTCCAATCCTCGTTTTGCCAAACTGCTCCAGGAGTTCTATCGCCGGACCGACTGCCCCATTATCCTGAATACGTCATTCAACATGCGCGGCGAGCCGATCGTGTGCACCTCCGCCGACGCGGTTAGGTGTTTCAACCGTTCGCAGATCGATCTACTCGTGGTCGAAGACTTCGTCCTCGAGCGATCGGGTATTCCGTCTTTCTGGGAAGGCCTGGGCCATTTCGCTGGCAAGACAATGGCGGATAGACACCGAGTGGTTGAACATTCGGTCTACACAATGCTCTAAACCGTTTGAAAGAGAGTTCACGCTATGGAACGCCCGCCCGAATCTTTGAAATCTTTCGCCGACCGCATTGCGCGAGCCGCAGCTTCCGAGCAGGCGGACCAGTTGGTTCGCATGCTGCGGATCTCCGGTTTGACGGGAGAAACTGCGAGCATGTTTGACGCTCCCGCGACCGTCTACATTGTTGAGCCACAAGTGCCCCCGAAGCAGTCCAGGCACATCGGAATCTGGGAGCGAAGGACAGAAAACGGCAAGACCTGCTTCGTTCGCCGAATCGACACCATGGACACCTGGCACTTCTGGGCTAATGTCGGACGCATTGAAGCCAAGGGGCCCAAACTGCGCGTGCTGTTTATCGGAGAGTCCGTGGCCCGAGGATATCTCTACGATCCTGGCTTCACACCAGCGTTAGCCTTGCAGATGATTCTGGAAGCGCAGTTTGGCAAGGATCAGGTGGAGGTGATTGATCTGGCCCGGACTAATCTCGCCTTCGAGGTGAGAGAGCTCTCCCTCGCTGCCCTCCAGCTCGAGGCCGATATCGCAGTGATCTTCGCGGGCAATAACTGGGACAAGAAGACATCGCTGCCGACATTTAGCGATATCGCCGAAATGGATAAGGCGATAGCGACCGACGGTATGGTGGGAGTAAAGCGCGTTGCCGACCAGTACATCGAAAGGACCGCGAGGACCATCGTGAGCGAGATAGCCTCAGAGTACAAGAGCAGTGGCGTCCCACTCGTTTGGATCATTCCCGAATTCAATCTCGCCGACTGGCGTGAGCCATTTACCAATGCGCCGTACCTCCCTGACAACCGGAACCGGGAGTGGATCACTGTGATGAAAGAGGCTCGGAAAGCTCTGAGTGATGACGATCTTGTCGGGGCGGAGCAACTCGCGGCGAGAGCGGTCGAGCTGGACCAGGGCACTTGCGCGGCGGGTTATTACATTCTCGCGGATTGCCGTCGACTGGCGAACGACTCCGAGGGTGAAAGGAAATATCTGGAACTCGCCCGTGACGCGCAAAGCTGGGACAATTCCATCATGTACATCCCCAAGCCTTACGCCATCTGCCAGCAGATCCTGCGTGAGGAATTGCCCAAACACGACTGTCAAATAGTCGATTTGCCCGCGCTCTTTAAGCAGCATCTGAATGGCGAAATACCAGGGGTGCGGATGTTCATCGACTATTGCCACATGACTACCGAAGGGATTCAGATCGCCATGGGCGCAGCCGCCTCATGTGTGCTGCGCGCCTTAAAGGGAGTTGAGCAACCGTGGTACACCCTGGTCGGCGAGCACATCGCCCCCTCACCAGAGATCGAAGCCGAGGCCTCGTTCCTCGCCGCTATTCACGACGCGCACCGATACCAGGGATACGATATGGTCCGCCATTTCTGCGCGCGAGCAGTCAAGCATTCGCCGCACGTCGCCGAGCTAATGCTCAATTACATAGACCTTCAAGTCCTGAACAAGGCACCGCTGCGCATGAGTGAAGCGGAATTACAAATCTTTCGTCTGGGATCGCCGCTGGTTCAACGTTATCTATTTCCCAATAACGACAAGCGGCTCGATAAAGTACTCCTCACCGCGATTGTCGATGCACTCGAGGAGGCTGGGATCCCGGCCCAGGAACGGCTCGAGCGACTCTATCGCGAGGAACACAGTACCAGGGTTGGTGAGACCAATCTGCTTCATCCTTACTACTACCTGTCGGCCGGCCAGCCGCATGAGTACGAAGCATTGATCTGGCCCACGGCCCGTGTGGATTACGACCCACGGTATTACAGGGCCTACTGGCCCGACTCGAAGTTCGTCTTTATCGGCGAAGCGGGTTACCCGGTCAGTTTTTCCCTGACCTGCCGGCTCCCCAGGCGGTCGCTGGATGAAGGGAATATCTCGGTTGATTGCAACGGCAGGCCGCAGGTTGAAATAACGATCAGCAAGCGGTGGAGCTCCTGGGACATTACCGTTCCGGGGGAAGTCGTCCGTGACGGCCTTAATGAAATCGAGGTGCATTGGCCCATACCCGACTTTCGGACCGACGAGGCGCTCAGCGAAATGATGAGCAAGCTGTTCCAGAAGAAGTATCCGGAATACTATCCCGTCTTCGGCGATATACATGTCTTCACGGCGTCTGGCGTAGCGCACGCCGCTGAAAGCCCTCACGAATTGGTGGAGGTCGCAGTCTCCCAGGCAGTGGCCTAACTCTGAAAGTCTTCTCAAGGAAAAATCAGATGGCTTCGAAACTCGATTGTGTGGTCATCGGGTATAACGAGATCCCGTTTGACGGATATGAAAATTTTCTCCGCAAGTATGGAGAGAATACTGAAGCATATCGCGATCTGAAATTCAGTTTCGTCGATCTGGGCGCTAAGAAACTCGATTATGTCGGCCTGATGAATCACGTTAGCTCGCTGGCCAGGGGAACCAATGGCTCTGCTCCCGAAGAGGCTTATAAGTCTGGTGACATTCCCAACCTCGCGGCCGCCTACCTCACCACGTTTCTGAGGCGAAGAGGCTTTCAAACCCGATACATCAACCTCTTTCAATACGAGAAACAGCGCCTGATTGACTTTCTCGCAGAGGATCCGTTGTGCGTAGCAATCACGACTACCTTCTACGTCGTGAATCTGCCGGTTAATGAAATGGTCGAGTTTATCAGGCAGCACAACAGCAAAGTGAAGATCATCGTCGGCGGGCCGCTCATTTCGAATCACCACCGGAATTATCGCGGCGAGGAGTTTGCTACAGCGGTCGAAGATATTGGCGCGGATATCTATGTCATCGAAGGGCAGGGGGAGCTAACGCTTTCTCGAGTTGTAGGCTGTTTGAAAAATGGGTATGACCTCGGTTCCGTTCCCAATCTCGTCTATTTCGAAAACGGCACGCTCGCGCACACAAAGATCTCCGCCGAAAACAATTCGCTCGACGAGAACGTGATCGACTGGGGCGGCTTTCCGGAGCAGGATCTTGGATCCACCATTCAGACCAGAACCGCTCGCAGTTGTGCCTTCAAGTGTTCATTCTGCAACTATCCCACCAGGGCGGGCGCGTTAACACTGGCGAGTCTGGAAACGATCGAGAAGGAACTTGATTCAATGAATCGGCTGGGTAACGTGACGAATGCCGTGTTCATCGACGACACCTTCAATGTTCCCTTTCCGCGCTTCAAAGAAATCTGCCGGATGATCATCCGGAAGAAATACAACCTCAGGTGGTTCTCGTATTTTCGCTGCAGCAACTCGGATGAAGAAGCGATCGATTTAATGGCGCAAAGCGGCTGCCAGGGGGTGTTTCTCGGCGTCGAATCAGGTTCGCCGTCAATCCTGACAAACATGAACAAGTCGGCCACGGTCGAAAAGTATCAGCAGGGAATCAAGTGGTTGCGCCAACACGGCATCCTGACGTTTGCCTCGATGATCACCGGTTTCCCGGGAGAAACCGAAGCCACCGTGCAGGAGTCAATTGACTTCATTCGGGAAACACAGCCCGACTACTTCCGCTCTCAAATGTGGTATTGCGAACCTGGCACACCCATTCAACACCGGCGCGAGGAGTTCAAAATACAAGGCGAAGGATTTGTCTGGAACCATTCGACCATGGACAGTCTCGAGGCTATGGACCATATAGATCGAATGTTTTTGACCGTGAAGGAATCCATTTGGCTGCCGCAATGGTCCTTCGATTTCTGGATCATCCCTTACCTGATGGGCAAGGGCATCTCGCTCGGGCAGTTCAAACAGTTCATGAGCGAGGCGCACAACATGTTGACACTGGAGATCGCTTCTCTTCCTGAAGAGCAAAAACGCTCCCGTCAGCAAAAACATCTTGAGAACATGATCGTCGGAGCTAAAGGCTGGCCGCAGTCTTCATCCGCAGCTCTTCAACCCGTCGAGGCCCAGCATGCAATCTCTGCCTGAGTCATGGAAGTCTTTTGCGAATCGAATCGCCAGGGCGGCGGTTTCCGATAACGCGGCTCAGTTGGTTCGCCTGCTCCGCGTGTCAGGCTTTTTTGCCGGTCCGCCCAACGACGCCGGTAAAACCTCCAGCGGTGTGAGCGTGGCGGATTTAGACGAGGCGCTCGGCGGTGCGCCGGCAGCAAGTGATGGCGATCACGTGGGGATCTGGGAGCGCAAAGTCATCAACGGCAAAATCACTTTTGTGCGCCGGATGGAGGCGATGCCCGAATGGAATTACTGGGCGGACGTCGGCCGCATTGAGGCAAAAGGCGAAAGGATGCGCGTGTTGTTGATCGGCGAGTCGGTGGCGCGAGGGTATCTCTACGATCCGGTATTCAATCCGGCTATGGCGCTGCAGATGATTCTCGAGTCGCAGTTTGGAGAGGACAAAGTAGAAGTCATCGATCTGGCGCGAACCAATCTCGGCTTCCAAATCCTGGAGCTCGCCATCAATGCGCTCCAATTGGAGCCTGATATCGCCGTCATCTTCGCCGGCAACAACTGGTGCATATCTGAGCCGTCACCTTCAGGAGTTGCCGAAATCGACGAAGCAATCGCGAAGCACGGGATTGCCGGAACAAAACGGGTTATTGACGCGGAAATCGCGAGCACTGCCAGGCGCATTGTGCGCGAAATATCGGCGGCCTACGAGAGTAAAGGCGTTCCGCTCGTCTGGATCATTCCCGAATCTAATCTCCGCGATTGGCATGACCCAATCACGAACGCACCCTATCTGCCCGATGGCCTGAACAAAGAGTGGCTCGGGTTGATGGCGGAAGCTCAGGGCGCCTTGCATGATCAGGATTTCGAAAGAGTCACACTGTTGGCCCAAAGAATTATCGAAATTGACCAGGGCGTCTGCGTCGCAGGGTTTTACCTGCTCGCGGAAAGCAGGCGACGGGCGGACGATGTTGAGGGCGAGAGAAAATATCTGACATTGGCTCGCGACGCGACGAGTTGGGACTTGTCAAGAGAGACCGTGCCCCGGTCCTGCTCTGCGATGCAGGAAGCTGTACGCGAGGAAACGAGCAAACACAACATTCACGTTATCGACCTGCCGGTGTTGTTCAAAGAGTATCTCGCGGGCGGTATACCTGATCGTCGTCTGTTCCTCGACTACTGTCATCTGACGACTGAAGGGATTCGGGTGGCGATGGGCGCCGCTGCGTCCTCTGTGCTGCTGGCACTGAAGGGCGTGGATCGATCGCGGCGTTGGCTGATAAGTGATCAGGTGGCGCCCTCGTCTGAGACAGAAGCTGAAGCATCCTTTCTGGCCGCGATCATGAATGCCCACTGCTCGCAGCCTGACGAGCTGGTCCAATATTTCTGCAGGCGGGCTCTCAATCACTCGCGTCATGTCGGCCAGTGGATGCTCAACTACATCGAGATTCAAACCCAGAGCTCAGTTCCCATGCGCATGAGTGAAGCAGAAGAGCAGATGTGGAAAGCAGGATCGCCGCTGATCCGCAATTTGTTGCGCTTGAATCAAAAGCGGCTGGACAGATTGCTCCTTCAGGTGAGTATCAAGGCGCTCGAGGAAGTTGGAATAAAGGCTCGCGAGCGCGTGGAGCGGATCTGCCTGGAGGAACACAGCGTAACCCATGGTCAGACCGACCTGCTGGATTTCTACTACTGCTCCGCAGCCGACCAGGCTCAAGAATTGGCGCGGCTGCTGCCTCTAAGCGAAAGGCACCGGCCTGACACCGAGTACTACCGGGCTTACTGGCCCGAGTCGCGGTTCATCTTCGTGGGTGAAGCAGGTTGCGCCGTTCACCTCTGTTTGACGTGCCGTTTGCCGAAACCCACACCACGCGAAACGTCGATCAAGTTAAGACTAAATGGAAAGCCGCAAGTCGAAATTGTCATCGGCTCCAAGTGGAGCACCTGGGACATAGATCTTCCCGGCGCGGCCGTGCATGACGGTTTGAATGAGATTGCGATTAGCTGGCCCATGCCTGAGTTTGAAACCGGCAAGGCGCTCGCAAAAGCGAGACTCAAGCTGATCGAAAGAAAGTTTCCTGATTTCTACCCTGTCTTCGGAGAAATACATTCGTTCACTGCGTCGGACGGGCGCCCAGTCTCAACCACCTCGCCAATCGTGCAAATAGAGTCCTCTCTGGTCGAAGTCGCTTAGCCTTCAAACAACGATTTTTTCAGAGCCATTCGATCACTTCTAAATCAGCACTTCTAATCAGCAAAATCCTTCCTCATATCGCCTTAGGGAAGAACATGTCAGAAACAAACGACCTACTCGCACGTCGAAGATCAGAACTCGCGTCGCGCCGGGGAGCGCTCTCGGCCCTGAAGCAACAGGAACTCGAGCGGCTCCTCAATAGATCTGTTGCTGAGGAAGCCCCAGCGTTAGCGATTCCTGTGCGTCCGGCAGACGAACCCGCTCCGCTCTCTTTCGCGCAAGAGCGGTTATGGTTCTTGTATCAGTTAGAGCCTGAGGGCGCCGCTTACAACGTTTGCCTCCCGTTACGAATAACCGGCCGGCTCAATCTGGCGGCTCTCAGCCAGAGCATCAACGAGGCCGTGAGGCGCCACGAATCGCTGAGGACTACTTTTGTACCCGTAGATGGAAAGCCGGTTCAGATTGTCAGCCCGGCGCGAAATCTCGAGCTCCCGATAGTGGACCTTACCTCGCTGCCCGAGTCGCAACGGAAAGAGGTAGTGCGGAGGCTGGTCGATGAAGGCAGCCGGCGGTGTTTTGATCTTGCTGAAGGACCGCTCTTTCAACGGGCTCTGTTCCGTGTCGCGAAAGAAGAGTACGTGCTGATGGTGCTGTTGCATCACATCATCGTCGACGAGTGGTCGAAGCAGCTTCTGGTTCGTGAAGTCGGCGAGATCTACCAGGCGTTCGATCAGGGTCATTCGTCGTCACTGCCTGAGTTGCCGATACAGTACGCAGACTTTGCTCACTGGCATCGCCAGCGGTTACGCGACGAAATGCTTGAACAAGAGCTCTCGTACTGGCGCACGCAGTTAGACGATAGCCCGCCGATGCTCAATCTCCCCATCGACCGTCCACGCCCGCCGGTCATGACCTACGAGGGAGATGCTTTGCCAATCGTGGTTCCGGAGGCGTTGACAGAAAAACTGAGAGACCTGAAAGGGTCGGTCGGGACGTCGCTTTTCATGACCTTGCTGGCATCTTTCCAGATGCTGCTCTCGCGCTACACGGGCCAGGATGACATTGTGGTCGCGACGCCGGTTGCGGGACGACGCTCCGTAGACACCGAGGCTCTGATCGGTTTCTTCGTCAACACTGTGCTGATACGGACCAGGCTTTCCGGAAACCCACGGCTGAGAGACGTGATCGATCGCGTCCGGGAGGTGGTCCTGGAAGCACAAACGCACCAGGATCTGCCGTTTGAAAAACTAGTCGAGGAACTGCATCCCGAGCGCAGTCTAAGTCATGGACCATTGTTCGAGGTGATGTTCGTCTATACGAACAAGCCCGGCACGTTGATGGAAGTGCAAGACATCAGTATTAGCCTGCTGGAAATGAACTCAGGCACAGAGAAGTTTGGCCTGACCTTTGAAATCTCTGAAGGATTCCATGAACTGAATTGTTCAGTTAGCTATCGCACGGACTTATTTGATCGCAGCACGATTGAGCGATTCTGCCGGCACTGGCAACGTTTGCTGGAAGCGATCGCGACTGATCCGGATCAGTTGCTGTCGAACGTGGAATTGCTGGATGAAGACGAGCAGGCGCAGGTATTAAGACAATGGAACGACACGGCGGTCGCATGGGCCGAGCCTTCTTTCCTGAACTTGTTTAAGAATCAGGTTGAACGGACTCCGGATGTGCCCGCAGTTCAGTTTGCGGACCAACATGTGAGCTATCGCGAACTTGATGCGCGCGCAAATCAACTGGCCCATCGGCTTCAGCACCTGGGAGTCGGCGCCGATATTCGAGTGGGTATCTGTCTCGAACCCGGTTTAGAGATGGTGACGGCAGTATTGGGCGTCTTGAAAGCAGGAGCTGCTTACGTGCCGCTGGATCCGGCGTATCCCGCTGAGCGTCTCAACTTGATGCTCGACAATGCGCGCTGTCTCGTGCTGCTGACAAGCGAAGACCTGGTCACCAGTCTTCCGGAAACTGCGGCAACGGTTTTGTGTCTCGATCTCGATGGGCGAGATTGGCAGGAGATCGCGCGTGAGAGCAGCGCAGATCTGCGAGTGCAAATTGATCCGGAGAATCTCGTCAATGTCATCTATACCTCCGGCTCGACGGGTGTGCCTAAAGGCGTCGCGATGACGCATCGGGCGTTGGGCAATCTGATTTGCTGGCAAACAACCGCGCAGTTGCACCCGGCCAGAACACTTCAGTTCGCCTCCTTGAGCTTCGATGTTTCGTTCCAGGACATCTTGTCGACCTGGTGCACGGGCGGAACCTTGGTGCTGGTGACTAATGAGCAGCGGCACGACGTGAATCGGATGCTCGCTTTTCTTTCTGCCGAGCAGGTGGAGAGAATCGATCTGCCTTTTGTTTATTTGCAGCACCTTGCCGAAGCGTGTGAGCAAGGCGGTCCAGTGCCGCCGAGTCTCCGGGACATCGTTGAGGCAGGGGAGCAGTTGGAGTGCACCCCGCAGATCAGACAACTCTGCGAACGCCTGCAATGCGGCCTCTACAATCAATATGGGCCAACGGAAACTCACGTCGTAACCCAGCATGAATTACGCGGAACACCGGGCGAATGGCCCACCCTGGCTCCGATCGGAAGACCGATTGCCAACTCCCGGATCTACATCCTGGACCCTGGCCTGCAACCGACACCCATCGGCGTGGCGGGAGAGCTGTTCATTGGCGGCGCGAATGTTTCGCGTGGTTACCTGAACCGACCGGAGTTAACGGCCGAACGCTACGTTCCAAATCCATTCGATGACGGCTCGGGTGAGCGTCTGTATCGCACCGGTGATCTGGCCCGCTATCTGCTCGACGGCACGATTGAATTTCTCGGCCGCATCGACACGCAGGTCAAGCTCCGCGGTTTTCGCATCGAGTTAGGTGAAATCGAGGCGACGCTGAGACAGCATCCTCAGGTGCTTCATGCCATCGTGATGATCCACCAGGAAGCGCGCCGCCATAAACGTTTGGTTGCTTATGTAGTCGGAAAAGGAGGAGCAGCGCCGAACATCAATGACCTCAGGACCTATCTGAAAGAGCGCTTGCCGGCCTACATGGCGCCGTCAGACTGGGTCACACTGGACGAGCTGCCGCGCACGCCGAGCGGGAAGATCAACCGTGCCGCGTTGCCGGCGCCAGACGGAGAGCACGCATTTGAGAGGGCAACCTTTTCGGCTCCGCAGACGTTGATTGAAGAATTACTGGCCGTGATCTGGCAGCAGGTGTTGAATCTCGAGAGCGTCTCGAGAGACGACAACTTCTTCTGGTTAGGCGGTCACTCGCTGTTGGCTACGCGCATCACCTCTCGCATTCGCGATACCTTCCACGTCGAGTTGCCGGTACGCGCTCTCTTCGAGTCGCCGACGATCGCGGAGTTAGCCGCACGTGTCGAGCAACTGACCCAATCGGGCTCCACCATCGAGGCGCCGCGGCTACAGCGCGGTCCGGCCGATGAACCGCTGATTCTGTCGCACGCACAGGAACGGCTGTGGTTTCTGGACCAGTTAACGCCCGGTAGCAACGCTTACAACCTGCCGGTGGCAATGTATATCAGCACCGATCTCAACGTACTTGCTTTGCAGCAGTCGCTGTTTGCAGTGGCTCGGCGGCACGAAGTGTTGCGCACCACGATCAAGATTGCCGGTGGCCAGCCACGGCCAGTGATCGGACCACCTGAGTCAGTGAAATTGTCTCTCGTCGATCTGAGTTTCCTGGGACGCGAAGAGCAAGAGTCTCACGCGGCCCGCTTAAGAGACGATGATGCGTTGCGGCCTTTCAATCTGGCGACGGGGCCGTTACTGCGCATGACCTTGATTCGTTTCAGCGCCGACCGGTACCTGCTGTTGTCGAATATGCACCACATCGTCAGCGACGGCTGGTCCATGGAGGTGCTGCTGCATGAGATGGAGACTCTCTACCGAAACTTCTCAAGTGGCTCGCCGTCGTCGCTGCCCGAACTAGAAGTCCAGTATGCCGACTACGCGTACTGGCAACGCGAGTGGTTGCAGGGCGAGATCCTGGAAGCCCAGGTTGACTATTGGAAGCGTGAATTGGAAGGCGCGCCCACGTTGTTGGATTTGCAGCCGGATCACGCGCCCGTTGTAACCCGCACCGGACTGGCGGCGCAATCTCCAGTGGTCTTCTCAGCGAAAGTGTCTCGTTCGTTGCGCGACTTCAGCCGGCGTGAGGGATCGACGCTCTTCATGACCTTGATGGCTGGCTTCCACGCGCTGCTCCGGCGACATACGGATCAGAAAAACATTCTGGTCGGCACTCCAATAGCCGGTCGTAGTCGCGCCGAGCTCGAGCCACTGATCGGATTCTTCGTCAACATGGTTGTGCTCAGGACCAACTTCGACGACGACCCGAGCTTTAAAGATTTGCTCAAACAGATGAGGGAAGCTGCCCTGAGCGCCTACTCTCATCAGGACGTGCCATTTGAAAGACTGGTTGAAGAATTACAGCCCGAGCGCGCCGTCGGTCGCAATCCGATCTTCCAGGTTGTGTTCGCGCTCCAGAATGTGGAACAGCCCACCCTGCAAATGGACGGCGTGAGCGCGCCGGTCGGAGTCCCGCCCAGTCCGGAAACGAAGTTCGATCTGGAGCTTTATCTTCAGGACACGCCAAACGGCCTCAAAGGCTCATTCGTCTACAGCGCTGATCTGTTCGAGCCGGCTTTCGTCGAGCGCCTGGTCCAACGTTTTCAACGGCTGATGGAAAAGGTTGCGGCGCAGCCTGAGGCGGCGTTGTCGACGCTCTCGTTGCTCGATGAAATGGAGTATCACCAAATCGTCGAGGAGTGGAACGACACGACAGTGGCTTTGCCGGACGCGTGCATTCATCAGCTCTTTGAGCAGCAAGTGGCACAACGTCCCGAAGCAATCGCGGTTGAGTTTGAACAGGAGCAAATCAGTTATCGCGAGTTGAATCAGCGGGCCAACAACCTGGCGCGACGACTGCAACGCGAGGGAGTTGGGGCAGAAGTTTTCGTGGGCGTGATGGTCGAGCGGTCAGCAGAGTTGATTGTCTCGCTGCTCGGCATCAGTAAGGCGGGCGGCGTTTACGTACCGATCAATTTGTCGGATCCGCCGAAGCGCGTGCAGTTCATTCTCGAAGACGCGGGCGTGAAAGTGCTGGTGACGACGAAGCAGATCGCAGCCACGCTGCCGGAAAATGACGTCACCCAGGTCTACGTTGACGCAGCCGCCGAGGCGACATTCGATTCGGATCCGCACCCGGATGTCACACCCGACAATCTCGCTTACCTGATGTACACGTCCGGATCAACCGGAATACCAAAAGCGGTCGGCATCACACATCGAAATGTGGTGCGGCTGGTAAGCGGCGCGAATTATGCTGACTTAAGTTCAGATCAGATCTTCCTCCAGTTTGCGCCGATTTCGTTCGACGCCTCCACGTTTGAGATCTGGGGCTGTCTCTTGAACGGCGCGCGCCTGCTTGTGTTTCCGCCTTACTTGCCATCGCTGGCTGACTTAGCCGAGTTCGTCAACAGAACCCAGGTCACAACCTTGTGGTTGACCGGCGGGCTATTCCACCAGTTGGTCGATAGTGATATCAGTCGGATGACGCCGCTCAAACAATTGCTGGCTGGCGGCGAAGCGCTCTCTCCCGCCCACGTCAACAAGGCACTTGAGCAACTGAACGGTTGCCGGTTGATTAACGGTTATGGTCCAACTGAGACCACTACGTTTGCCTGTTGTTATCCGGTCGCTGCTGGTTTCCCCGGACCTTCAGTTCCCATTGGCCGTCCGATTTCCAACACCACTGCGTATGTGCTGAACGCAATGCAACCCGCCGGAATCGATGAACGCGGCGAACTTTTCATCGGCGGCGAGGGTCTGGGACGTGGTTATCACAGACGGCCTGATCTTACGGCCGAACGCTTCCTGCCCGATCCTTACGCCGCGCAACCGGGCCGCCGGCTTTATCGAACCGGTGATGCTGTTCGTTACCTGGACCAGGGAGTGATTCGTTTTCTCGGTCGCGTCGACAATCAGGTCAAGATCAGCGGATTCAGAATCGAACCTGGCGAGATAGAGAGCGTCCTGGCCGCACACCCGGCGGTGTCTAAAGCGCTGGTGCTGGCAAGGGAAGGCTCCAACGGTGACCGACGACTAATCGCTTACTTCGTCACCAATGGCGGACCAGCGACGAGCGGCGAAGAGTTGAAGAAGTACGTTCAGGAGCGGCTGCCGAGTTTCATGGTGCCGAGCGCCTGGATCCGCCTGGACGAGTTGCCGTTGACAGCGAATGGCAAAGTCGATCGCGCGGCGCTGCCCGATCCCGATTACGCACGGCTGGAGGCGACGTCATCCTTCCAGGCTCCACGCACACAGACAGAAGAAATCCTCGCCGGAATCTGGGAGCGAGTGCTCGGCGTCGAGCGAATTAGCAGAGCCGACAACTTCTTCTCATTGGGTGGATACTCGCTCCTGGCGACCAGAATAATCTCGCGCATTCGCGAGAGCTTCCAGGTCGAGTTGCCGGTTCGCAGCATATTCGAATGGCCCACTCTGGCCGATTTAGCTGAACGCATTGAGGACATGATGCGTGCCGGCAGTACGCTAACGCTGCCTCCACTGCAACGAATCGCCGGCTCGGCACAGTTACCTCTCTCGTACGCGCAGCAGCGGCTATGGTTCCTTGACCAGTTGATGCCGCATAACAATGCCTACAACATCCCGGTCGGCTTCAGCGTCCATGGTCCATTGAATTTGATCGCGCTCGAGCAGAGTCTCAATGAAACGGTCCAGCGTCATGAATCGCTGCGGACAAATTTCATTAATGTCGACGGACAGCCCATTCAGGTCATCGCACCGAACCGAACGCACGAGCTTCCGGTCGTTAGCCTCGAGAGCTTCCCGGAAGCAGACCGCCAGGCTTTGGTCCAACGGTTGGCTCTGGAAGAAAGTCAACGACCGTTTGATCTGGCGTCGGATCCGTTGTTCCGCACCACGGTATTCCGACTGGGAGACCAGGAACATGTGCTGTTGGTGGTCATGCATCACATTGTCTCGGACGGCTGGTCCATCGATGTTTTGACTCGCGATGTGCCGCGAACTTATAAGCTGCTTTGTCAGGGCGCGCATTCAGCTCTGCCCGAGTTGCCAATCCAGTACGCCGACTATGCGCACTGGCAGCGACAGTGGTTGCAGGGTGAGGTGCTCGAGCAGGAACTCTCTTATTGGCGCAACCAGTTGGACGGCAGCCTGCAGGAATTGAATCTCCCGACTGATCGCCCGCGTCCGTCAGCGTTGTCCCTGAAAGGAAACGCGGTCTTTCTCGAAGTGCCCGAATGGTTGACTGAAAAACTCAGGGGCCTTAGCCAGTCAGAGGGCAGTACGCTTTTCATCACCCTGCTGGCTTCGTTCCAGATCTTGCTCGCACGTTACAGCGGCCAGGATGACATCGCGGTGGGAACACCGGTCGCCGGCCGTCGCTGGGTCGAAACCGAGGATCTGATCGGGTTCTTCGTCAACACACTGGTGATGCGCACGAGATTGTCGGGCGACCCGACGATTCGGGAAGTGCTGCGTCGTGTGCGCGAAGTGACGCTGGAGGCGCAAACACACCAGGATGTGCCGTTTGAAAAACTCGTCGAAGAACTCCAGCCGCAGCGGACTTTAAGCCACGGGCCGCTGTTCCAAACGATGTTCGTGTTTCTGAACGAGCGCCAGGGGCTCGAGGCCCCGGAGAGCCTGGCGTTTTCCAGCCTTGAACTGAACCACGGAACTGAGAAGAACGATTTAACTCTCCAGGTCGTCGAGCAGCAGAACAGATTGGTCGGTTCACTCAGCTACAGCACTGACTTATTTGATGAGAGCACGATCAGGCGCATGACTGCCCACTGGCAGCGAATTCTGGAGGCGATCGTTGCCGATCCCGAGCAGTTGCTGCGAGAGGTTGAGTTGTTGAGCACTGACGAGCGGCAGGAAATGCTCGAGGCTTGGAATGCGACTGAGTCTGCCTTCCCTGAGAATATCTGCCTGCATGAGCTGTTCGAGAGGCAGGTCGAACAAACGCCAGACGCCGTGGCGGTAAGTTTTGAGGATCAACGGTTGTCATACGCGGAGCTGCACCGCCGAGCAAATCAGTTGGCCCACTATCTGCGGAAAGCGGGAGTTGGACCAGAGACGCCGGTAGCTATCTACCTCGAGCGTTCGGTGGAAATGATCGTTGCTCTACTGGGCGTGCTTAAAGCCGGAGGCGCATACCTGCCGCTCGAAACGACGCATCCAAAAGGACGCCTGCAATACGTGTTGGAAGACGCACAAGCGCGCGTGATCCTGGCCCAGGCCCGAACGGCAACGATGCTGCCCGAACATCGCGCGCGAGTAATCTGTCTCGACTCTGACTGGCCCACCGTGGCGGAGGAAACGGATGAGACTCCGGCCACAAACACGACCGCTGATAACCTGGCTTATGTAATTTACACTTCAGGCTCGACCGGGAATGCCCGAGGCGTTATGGTCCAGCACCGATCGGTCGTAAATCTGGCAACCTCACTGCGCGAGAAAGTCTATCCCGCGCACGGGTCTCCGCTTCGAGTCAGCATTAATGCGCCGTTGATGTTTGATTCGTCGGTCAAACAATTGATTCAACTGCTCTACGGACATGATCTCTGGGTTATTCCCGAAGAGGTTCGCAGAGATGGCGATGAGCTGGTCAAATATCTCAGACTGCACGAGATCGATGTGCTGGATTGCACGCCTTCGCAGTTGCGACTGTTGTTGGCCGGCGGACTCTTCGAGAGTGATGGTCCAGCTCCTCAATTGGTGCTCGCGGGCGGTGAAGCGATTGACGAAGAGACCTGGCGCCTGCTCGCCTCAAGTAAGCGGACGACGTTCTTCAACGTTTATGGTCCAACCGAGTGTACGGTCGACACCACTGTGCGGCAGATAGAGCCAACGTCCACCGAGGTCTTGATCGGCTGTCCGCTCGGCAACGTGCAAACCTACCTGGTCGATACGCGCAGTCAGCCCGTGCCGCTTGGAGTTAGCGCCGAGTTGTTTATCGGCGGCGCTGGTGTGGCTCGCGGATACCTGACCGAACCCGATCTGACTGCCGAGAGATTTTTGCCGGATCCATTCAGCGGCCAAGCAGGAGCACGTTTGTACCGCTCCGGCGATTGCGTGCGCTATCGACTCGGCGGAGAGATTAGTTTCCTTGGGCGACTGGATTATCAGGTAAAGATACGTGGACACCGCATCGAGCCAGGAGAAGTTGAAGCCGCACTGCGAAAAGATCCACAGGTGCGTGAAGCCGTTGTCGTCGGGAGGGAAGAGCGGCGTGGAGACAAGCGCCTGGTCGCCTACATCGTCGCCGAGCAACAAGCGAGCCTGTCCTTAAGCGCGTTGCAGAAGAGTCTAAGAGAACAACTTCCCGATTACATGATGCCGACCGGCTGGGTTCTGCTCGATGAAATACCGTTGACTGCCAACGGCAAAGTCGATCGCGCAGAGTTGCCTGAACCGGGACGGACGCGACTGGATACGGGCCAAAGCTTTGTCGCACCGCCGACACTGATCGAAGAAGTACTGGCAGCGATCTGGCGCAGGGTGCTGGACCTCGATCAGGTTGACAGTGATGACAACTTCTTCTGGTTAGGCGGCCACTCGCTGCTGGCTACACGAATCATTTCGCGCATCCGCGAGAGTTTTCAGGTCGAACTGCCAGTTCGCAGTCTGTTCGAGTCACCGACCCTCGCGGAACTGTCTCAGCGAATCGAAGCCGTGATGCGATCCGGCTCCAGCATGTCGGCGCCTGCAATCAAGGCGCTGCCCGACGATGACCAGATCCCGTTGTCGTATGCGCAGCAGCGGTTGTGGTTCCTGAACCAGTTGATGCCGGGCAGCAATGCGTACAACTTGCCGGCGGAGATGGTTATCGGCGCGCAGATAAACATTGGCGCGTTTCAGCAAGCGTTAAGTGAAGTGATGCGTCGCCACGAAGCCCTCCGCACCACGTTTGCGCTGGTCGCAAATCAACCGGTGCAGCGGATCAATCCGCCAGCGGCTTTGGAGTTACCGCTGATTGACTTGCGCAGTTTGAGCCCTGACAAGCAGCGCGAGACAGCCGAGCGTTTAAGACACGAATCAGCGCTGCGGCCATTTGATCTGGAAGCCGGGCCGCTGGTCCGAGCCAAATTAGTCCGCGTAGACGAACAGGAATACCTGTTTCTGCTGAGCATGCACCACATCGTCAGCGATGGCTGGTCCATGGGCGTGCTGCTGCACGAAGTGGAGACCCTTTATGAGTCGTTCTCCCAGGGATTGACTTCGCCATTGCCTGAACTCGAGGTGCAGTATGCCGACTATGCGCGCTGGCAACGCGAATGGCTGCAGGGTGAAACACTGAAGGAGGAAGTCACTTTCTGGAAGGGACAACTCGATGGCGCGCCAACGCTCCTGGAGTTGGAAACGGATCATCCACGCCAGTTGATGCGCAAGCTCCGCGGCGCTCAACACCCGGTAGTCTTCTCGGAAGAAGTGTCTCAGTGGTTGAGAGAGTTTCACCGGCAGGAGGGCGCGACGCTCTTCATGACACTGATGGCCGGTTTCCATGGTCTCTTATGGCGCTTCACGGGCCAGACTGACATCCTGGTCGGCTCACCGATTGCGGGCCGGAGCCGGGTTGAGCTTGAACCGATGATCGGATTCTTCGTCAACATGATTCCGATTCGGACAAACTTTAGTAAAAATCCTACCTTTAGAGAATTGGTCAACCAGGTGAGAGACGCGTCGTTGGCGGCCTACACGCATCAGGAGCTGCCATTCGACAAGCTGGTCGAGGAGTTGCAGCCCAAGCGCTCACCGGGACGAAACCCGATTTTTCAGGCGATCCTCTCGTTTCAGAATGCCGCGCCGCAATTGTCGATGGCCAAAGTGAGTCTGCCGGCCGGCGCACCGGTGAGCGCAGACGTCAAGTTCGATCTGGAGGTTCATCTCTGTGACACGCCCAGCGGCGTGACGGGCTGGTTTGTTTATAGCCCTGAATTGTTCGAACCGGCTTTCATCTCCCGCATGGTCTACCACTTCCAACGGTTGTTCGAGAAAGCCATGGTCGAACCTGACAGTGAGCTGTCGACCCTGTCGCTGTTGGACGAAGCAGAGTATCGCCAGGTCGTCGAGGAATGGAACGACACCGCTGCTCCTGTGCCGGAGGGTTGTATCCACCAGATCTTTGAACAGGAAGTCGAGCAACGTCCGGACAAGATCGCGATCGAGTCGCTGAAGGAGCAAATCAGTTATCGCGAGTTGAATCAGCGGGCTAACAATCTTGCGCGACGACTGCAGCGCGAAGGGATTGGACCAGAAGGTTTCGTCGGCGTAATGGTTGAGCGGTCGCCGGAGTTGATCGTTTCGTTGCTGGGTATCGGCAAGGCGGGCGGTGTTTACGTACCGATCAATCTGGTGGATCCGCCGAAGCGTGTCCAGTTCATTCTCGAAGACGCGGGCGTGAAGGTGCTGGTGACGACCAGGCAAGGTGCGGCGAACTTGGCGGAAAATGATTTGACGCTGGTGTACGTGGACGCAGAAGTTGATCGGCGGACGGCGGATGAAGAGAACGTACAAGCTGATGTTACACCCGACAACCTCGCTTACCTGATGTACACCTCCGGTTCGACGGGAAGGCCAAAAGGTGTCGGCATCACACATCGAAACGTGGTTGGGTTCGTCAAGGCCGCCAACTATGGCAATCTAAGTGCAGAGGAGATCTTCCTGCACCTTGCGCCGATTTCGTTCGACGCGTCGACGTTTGAGATCTGGGGCGCTCTGTTGAACGGCGCGCGGCTCGTGGTCTATCCACCTACATTGCCCTCGCTGAGTGAATTGGGAGAGTTGATTGCGCTGTCGCAGGTCACGATTCTGTTCCTCACCACGGGATTGTTCCACCAGTTTGTCGACACCAGCGTCAGCAACATCGGTGCAGTCAGGCAACTCCTTACTGGCGGCGACGCGTTGTCTCCCACGCTGCTCCAAAAGGGACTCGAGCAGATCGAAAACGTCTCGATGGTGAACTGCTACGGGCCCACAGAGTCGACTGTGATGGCTTGCTGCTATCAGGTTGAGCGGGATCGGCGATCGACCTCAGTCCCGATTGGGCGGCCCGTCTCCAACACGCGGTTGTACATTATCAACGCAAGGCAGCCGGCGGGCGTCGGTGAGCGAGGTGAACTATTCATCGGTGGCCACGGACTCGGACGCGGTTATCACAACCGGCCCGATCTTACAGCCGAGCGATTCCTCCCCGATCCCTACGGTCCGCAACCTGGCGGCCGACTCTACGGCACCGGTGACGCGGCCCGCTACCTGAATAATGGACTCATACAATTCCTCGGCCGCGTCGACGATCAGATCAAGATTAGCGGTTTCCGCATTGAGCCGCGCGAGATTGAAGCAGTGCTCTCGACCCATCCGGGACTACGAGCAGCGTTGGTGGTGGCGAGAGAAGAAACGCAGGGTTACAAGTTCCTGGTCGCGTACTTTGTGGCCAATTCTGAAACCGGGCCAGGCAGCGACGAGTTGCGAGCCTATCTGAAAGAGCGCCTGCCCGACTACATGGTTCCGTCGGTGTACGTGCCGCTTGAAGCTTTGCCGTTGACGCCGCATGGCAAGGTCGACCGCGCCGCATTGCCTGCGCCGCAGGTTTCTCTCAGCCGCGCGGGCAGAGAGTACCTGGCTCCACAAAACGATTTGCAACAGCAGTTGGTCGATATCTGGGAAGAACTGTTCAAGATCCATCCGATTGGCATCGCGGACAACTTCTTCGAACTGGGCGGCCACTCGTTGCAGATGATCATGCTGGTGGCCCGCGTCGAGGAACGGTTGGGCAAGCGAGTGGCGATGGCCGAGCTGTTTGACGATCCGACGATCGAGCACCTGGCCGGTTTAATTGGTCACGGCAAGGAGAATTTGTTGCAGTCGCTGATCGTGCCGCTGCATTCGGAAGGCACCCAGCCGGCATTATTTGGTCCACACGCGAGCGGCGGGAATGTCTGGTGCTACAAGGAGATGGTCCAATACCTCGGCGACGATCAGCCATTCTTCGGCGTGCAGCCGCGCGAGCCGGAGAACGGATTGGTGGTGTATCACACCGAGGTCGAGGCGATGGCCACGGACTATGTCCAGGCGATTCGGGGATTCCAGCCAGTCGGGCCGTATTGGTTGGCTGGTTGGTCCATGGGCGGAGTGATCGCTTTTGAAATGGCCAGGCAACTGCAACAAGAGGGACAGGAAGTTGCGATGGTCGCTCTCATCGATGCCGGCGTGCCGGAGGCCGAAGAATCAGAGTACAACTGGGCAATTCTGCTGTCGATCTTTGCCTTTGATCTGGGACTCACAGAAGAGAACTTCAAGCGGCCGACGGCCTGGACCCCGCTTCCGCAGATGGCCCAACTTCGCCAGTTGTGGGTGGAAGCGAGGCGTGCCGCGGTTGTGCCATCCGAGATGACACTCGTCGAGTTCCGCAAACTTTTCGACATCTTCAAGATCCACGCGAACACGACGCGCCGTTATAAGCCCGGACAGTTCCACGGCCGAGTCACACTCTTCTATCCCGAAGACGACGTTGAGCGGATCATATTCACCAAGGGTTCCGAAGACGCCCAGGACAAACCGAAGGCTGCCAAACTCGATCCCTTCAAGGGCTGGGGAAAACTGGCTACGGAAGGTGTGGATGTACATCACGTTCCCGGCAATCACTTTTCAATGCTGCGGGAGCCAAATGTTCAGAGCCTCGGGGAGCAACTCCGGCAGTGCATTGAAGATGCTCGTACACAGCGCAATGGTTCAAACCAATAGACCGGTGGGGTGCAACCGATGGGAAAACTACTCAAACTCATGTACGTCATTGGCAAGTGGTCGAAGGGGATTCGCCACTCCAGGAAGATGATCGCGGTTGCGATACTCGCAAGTTTCCTGGCCGGTGTTGGCTACACGATGCTCATTGCGCTGATCAAGACGAGCCTGTCCGGAGGTCTGAGATCAGACTCGAAATTGATTTGGACGTTCGTGGCGTTCTGTCTTGCGATTCCAATTTGCGGGTTCGCATCCCAGATCGTTTTGCTCAACCTGAGTTCAAAGGCTGCATACGAGCTGCGCATTCAACTCTCGCGGCAGATCCTGGCGGCGCCTCTTCGGCAACTGGAAAAACTTGGACCACATCGGCTGCTCGCGACCGTCACACAGGATATCGGCAGCGTAATAGAGCTGGTCAACGTTTTGCCGCAGATGTTGACGCAACTGGCGATGATGGCGGGCTGTATCGCTTATCTCGGCTGGCTCTCGTGGAAACTCCTATTGATCATGTTGGGGTACATGGCCATCGGGTTACTCAGTCATCAGTTGCCTTTGTTGCGAGCGTTTCGCTACTTCCGCTTGATGCGCGAACAGTGGGACGCGATGTACAAGTCGTTTCACGCTGTGATTGTGGGCACCAAGGAACTCAAGCTGAATCGCCGGCGGCGCCAGGCATTCCTCTCTGAACAACTCGAGCCGGTGGCAGCCGGCCTCCGAGATTACGGCCTAAAAGGCACTGCAATTACGATGGCCGTATCGAATTGGGGACAAATCCTGTTCTTCATCTTCATCGGACTGCTCTTGTTTGCAACGCCATTCTTGATCACCATTCAGCCTCAGGTGTTGATCGGCTACACGCTTGCCGTCCTTTTCCTGATCACACCGCTGACTATGCTTCTGAACCAGATTCCAGCATTGGAAAGAGCGTATCTGGCGGCGGAACGGATCGAGGAATTAGGCTTTTCGCTAAGTGCCACACAACCGGAGAGCCTCGCGCCGAACTCGAGTCCCGACACTAACTGGCACCGACTGGATCTTGTCGACGTAACTCATTCGTATCGTCAGGACGGCGGCAACGCCGAGTTCGAACTCGGACCAATTAACCTGAGGCTCTCTCCCGGTGAGTTGATCTTTCTCATCGGCGGGAACGGCAGCGGAAAGACCACTCTGGTCAAGTTGCTGATGGGATTGTATGAGCCTGAATCCGGAGAGATTCGCCTTGATAACAAACCGATAACGATGGCGGATCGCGATGATTACCGGCAGCAGTTTTCATGCGTCTTCTACGACTTTTATTTGTTCGAACGCCTTTTCGGTTTTGAAGCAAAAGAGATTGACGCCGAAAGTCAGAAGTATCTCGACCTGCTACAACTGAGTCACAAGCTGACGATCAAAGATGGAAACCTTTCGACCATCGACCTGTCTCAGGGCCAGCGAAAACGAGTGGCGCTTTTGAACGCCTATCTTGAAGATCGTCCGATCTATATCTTTGACGAGTGGGCCGCGGATCAGGACCCTCAGTTCAAACGGATCTTCTACTATGAATTGGTTCCGGAACTGAAGAGTCGTGGGAAGACAGTGATTGTCATCTCGCATGACGATCGGTACTACGGTTTAGCTGACCGCCTGATCAAGCTGGAGTCAGGTAAGGTTGAATACGATCAGCCGGTTATCCGCCCTGAACCACTGGTCGGCACCGCTGCCCCTGTGGGTAGTGACCTAATTTCCGTTTAGAGGCGCGCGTTGCCCGCCGGTGCCTGTCAAAAGAAATGAATTCACTTTGATTAACCTTGAGCCGGCGGGTAACGCCCGCCTCTAAACGAGGAATTGATTTCAAATTA
>Ga0179594_10000038_pt1 | contig 55656 bp, 33 predicted proteins | sample CZOMad1_1_08_16f_FD_148625 | JGI IMG/M metagenome (GOLD analysis project Ga0179594, IMG submission 148625) | Vadose zone soil fungal communities from Angelo Coast Range Reserve, California, USA - CZOMad1_1_08_16fungal (Illumina Assembly) | ecosystem: Environmental > Terrestrial > Soil > Vadose...
ATCACCGAGAACGACAATCCGAATGACGGCGCGAAGGTAGAAATCAACAGCGGCGGCGGCATTTATGATGAGCGGCAGATCGTTGACCTGGGATTTTTGGAGTTGGTGCGACTGGGAGTAAAGAGTCCTTACGATCCGCTAATTCAAAAGTCGCTTGCGGTTGCCGATCAATGGATCAGAGTAGGGACCCCTGGGGGCGCAGCCTGGTATCGTTATAATCACGATGCCTATGGAGAGCGTGCTGATGGCGGCGCTTATGATGGCCGAACCGGAATCGGGCGTTTGTGGACTCTGTTGACCGGGGAACGCGGTGAATACGAAATCGCGATCGGTGACAAGCTGCGGGCGCGCCAGCGGCTCGATTCTTTAATGGCTTTTGCGAACGACGGAATGATGATCCCTGAGCAGGTATGGGATCGCAGAGCAAGTCCCAGCGAGTTATTTCGTTTTGGTGTAGGCGCTGGGTCGGCGACGCCGCTGGCCTGGTCCATGGCGCAGTTTATTCGCCTGGCAATGAATCTCAAAAGTGGACGAAACCTCGAAACGCCGGCGATTGTGGCGGCCCGGTATCTTGGAGGATCGCAATCCCAGAAATTGCGAAAGCGATCACCACCAACCTTGTCGTTTAGATAGCGGACTTGTCCGCCTGTGGCGGGAAACGGAAACTTTAGACTGGTGCAGTTTGATTTTCGGAGTGTCTCATTCACACCGTGGCTTTAGCCCGGTGGTCACGAAGCTGCTTAAGAAATGGTGAACCGTTCCAACGGTTTCGTTGTGTACTGCGGAGAAGCCGTTGAAACGGCTAACCCAATCCGAAAGGGCTGCTGCTCACCGGGCTGAAGCCACGGTGTGAATGAAAGACCGCAGGACGGGCGCACAAGTGCGCTGTCTAAACAGATTCATTTGATCGGGCGGTTGTAGGAGGTGGAGTCATAGAATGAACAAGATAATTGCGGTGATCTTCCTGATAACCGGTTTCAGCGCAACGCTCGTAGCGCAGGACATCACCACCCTGGAAAAGATCGGTCCGGTTGTTAGTTTCGCAAGAACCGACAAGGCCGTCACCTTCAAATGTCAGGACGACTCTCAGGTTCAAATAACAATTCTTGCTCCCGATCTCATCCGCGTCCGCGCTTCTTTCGCGAAACCGATTCCCGCAAAAGATCACTCGTGGGCCATCGCCAAGCAGGATTGGCAAGTTCCGCGCTGGAGCCTCAAGGATGCAACCGACTCAGTGACGATCGCCACCGACGAGGTCGAGGTGTTGGTGCACCGCTCGCCGCTGCTAATCGAATTTCGTGACACGCGCACGCACGCACTAATCAATGCCGACGAACAGCCGATGGCCTTTGACGCGAAAGGCCTGCTGGCTGACAGGATGTTCGATCCCAAAGCCGGCGTGTTCGTGGCGGCAGCGAAACGACTCGGTTTTGACGAACACTTTTACGGCCTGGGTGAAAAGGCTGCGCGGTTGGACAAGCGCCGCGACGCTTTCGTGAACTGGAACGCGGACACGCCCGGCTACACCGAAGGCAGGGATCCCATCTATCAAACGATTCCGTTCTACATCGGCCTGACGCAAGGGGCAGGTTATGGAATCTTTTTTGACAACAGCTATCGCAGTTACTTTGACTTTGGTCATTCATCACAGCAACGCGCGTGGTTCGGCGCCGAGGGCGGCGAGCTCAACTATTACTTTTTCTACGGGCCGTCGTTGAAAAAGATCGTCAGCCGCTATGCCGATTTGACCGGGCACATGCCGCTCGTGCCGCTGTGGGCGCTCGGCAATCAGCAGAGTCGCTGGAGCTATTACCCCGAGACGATGGTTGAAGAAGTAGTGCGCCAGTATCGCGAGCGCGATTTGCCGCTCGATGTGATCCATCTCGATATTGATTACATGAATGGTTATCGCGTCTTCACTTTCGACACGCGGCGCTTTCCTGATCCGAAAGCGATGACGGACAAGCTCGGCAAACAAGGGGTCAAGGTCGTCGCGATTGTCGATCCCGGTATCAAGCATCAACCCGTGCCTCCGAGTGCGGGTCAGGTCACCTCGACTACGCCCGAACTCGAGCCCCAGGATCAGCGCTATTACGTTTTTGATCAGGGGCTGCAAAAGAACTATTTCCAACGGCGAAAGAACGGCGATCTCTTTGTGCCCAGGGTCTGGCCGGGCGATAGCGTCTTTGTCGATTACACACGCCCCGAAGCGCGCAAGTGGTGGGGTGACCTGCACCGCGCTTACACCGATAACGGCGTCGCGGGTATCTGGAACGACATGAACGAACCGTCCGATTTCGTTGATCAGTCAGGCAAGAATCAAATGGATGTGGTTAGCTTTGACGAAGGCGAAAACTCAACGCATGCGAAAAACCGCAATGTGTTTGCCTTGCTTGAGGCGCGAGCCACTTACGAGGGACTGGAACGCCTGAAACCTGATCGGCGTCCTTATGTGATCACGCGTGCAGCGTATGCCGGCATCCAACGCTATTCGACCATGTGGACGGGCGACACCAACAGCACCTGGGAATCGCTCAGGCTCAACATTCCGATGTTTACGACGTTGGGTCTCTCCGGTGAGCCGTTTGTCGGCAGCGACGTCGGCGGCTTCGTCGGGCGCGGCAATGGCGAGTTGCTGGTGCGTTCTTATCAGATAAGTTTTCTGGCGCCCTTTTGCCGCAATCACAAACAGATCGACGCCTATGATCAGGAGCCCTGGCGCTTTGGCACGTACTACGAAGACATCATTCGCAAGTATTTGAAGTTGCGCTATCAACTGCTGCCTTTTCTTTACACGACACTGGAAGAAGCGCATCGCACGGGCGTGCCGCTTTTTCGGCCGCTGGTGCTCAACTATCCTGAGGATGCGAATACTTACAATCTGGACGACGAGTTCATGATTGGCGACGACTTGCTGGTGGCGCCCGTCGTCAAACCAGATGTCACCGAGCGACTGGTCTATCTGCCGAAAGGCGATTGGTACGACTACTGGACCAACAAAAAGTATGCCGGCGGAACAATGATTCGCAGCGCCGCGCCCTTGGAAACTGTGCCGTTGTTTGTGCGCGCTGGGGCGATCATTCCGGTCGGGCCGGAAATGAAGTTTGTCGGAGAAAAGCCTTTTGATCCGATCACGTTTGCGATTTATCCGGATGAGAAGGGCGCTGCGTCCTGCTCGCTGTACGAAGATGATGGGCTCAGCCCCGCTTACAAACAGGGCGGCTTTCGGCGTACGAAGATCAGCGTGACTCGCGCTCCCGTCGGTTATCAGGTAACGATGAGTCTTCCCGAGGGGCGTTATGATCCAGGCGCGCGCAAGCTGAGCTTTGTTATTCATTCGGAACGCTCGACGTTCCGGGGCGTGACCATCGCGGATGATGGCAGTACCCGCACGGTACAGATCAAGTAGCTGCGTTGCTCGGTTTCATTCTCACCGAGGCGCCAGCCCGGTGATCGACATGCTATGTTTTTATCAACGGCTCTCACCCTTTCTAGATTACTTGTCAGATAAAACTTGACGCTCATGAATCAAGTTTTTTGACCAGGCTTGCGATATCGGTTTGTCCCAACCGCAACGCGGTTGCCTCCCTTGTGAATCAAGGGAAAGAATGACGCAACCACGATGCGGTTGAAGGATCAATCGCTCTCGTTTCCCAGGGTAGCCGCGGCAACCCTGGGCTTTGGGACGTAACGGTTAGGAGAGCGGAAACCTTCAGCCGGTTGGCTTGAGGCCTCCTCGCTGGCGTGTCAACTGATCACCGGGCTAAAGCCCCCGTGCGAATGGGACTTCGCGAAAACCAAAGTGCAACACTGGGCGCACAGCAGATTACTGCTTGAACAATAGCCAGGAATAAAAGAGAATGGGCGCACAGCTCCTGCAACTGATATCTCGTTAGGACAAACCGGCTATGAAGACCAGAACGTTTGTATTGATAGGAATAATATGCGCGCAGATCTTTTGTCTGCCAGTACAACAAACCCAGGCCAACCCTCCGAAAGCGCCAGCCACCACAATCGCGGACATCGCTGACAGTGACAGCTTTCTGCGCACGGCGACTCGCTTGCCTAAGGCGGCGCGCGACAATTCCCAGCGAGTTCAATCACTGCTGGCCCGTATGACGCTGGAAGAAAAAGTCGGGCAGATGACGCAGTTGGCGATTGGCTTCATTTCCACCGGCGACGGCGACAACATCCAATTCGATCCCGCTAAGCTCGAGAAAGCAGTCGTCAAGTACGGAACAGGATCGATCCTGAACGTCAAGGACCAGGCCTTGACGGTCGAGAAGTGGCGCGAGCTGATTGGCCAGTTGCAGGCTGCGAGCCAGAAGACACGGCTCAAGATTCCTGTGCTGTACGGCATCGACTCGATTCATGGGGGCACCTACATGCGTGGCGCAACGCTTTCGCCGCAAGAGATCGGAATGGCGGCAACCTGGAATCCGGCGTTGATGCAGCGCGTCTCAGAAATCGCCGCCGCGGAAACACGCGCAGCCGGCATTCCCTGGACCTTCTCTCCCGTGCTCGATCTGGGCCGGCAGCCTCTGTGGCCGCGCTTTTACGAAACGTTTGGTGAAGATCCGTATCTCGCGTCAGTCATGGGTGTCGGCTTCGTGCGCGGCTTTGAAGGCGATGACATTTCGTCACCGGATCATCTGGCGACTTCGCTGAAGCATTACGTCGGTTACAGCTTTCCGTTGAACGGCCGGGATCGCACCCCGGCCTGGATTCCGGAAAACTACCTGCGCGAATACTTTCTCCCTTCGTTTGCTGCCGCGGTGCATGCCGGCGCGCGCACGGTGATGGTTAACTCGGCCGAGATCAATGGCACTCCCGGCCACGTGAATCATCATCTGCTGACTGACGTGCTGCGGGGTGAGTTAGGTTTCAAGGGTTTTGTCGTCTCTGATTGGGAAGACATCAAGAAGCTGGTTACCACCTGGCGCGCGGCGCCGAATGAAAAAGAGGCAACGCGCCTGGCCGTGATGGCCGGCATCGATATGAGCATGGTGCCCCAGGACTACAGCTTCAGCGATCTGCTGATCGAATTGGTCAAGGAAGGCAAAGTGCCGATGTCGCGCATCGACGAAGCGGTGGGTCGCATCCTGCTCGTCAAATTCGATCTCGGTTTGTTTGAAGATCCGATGCCGACTCCGAAGATGGGTTTTGCCACGGCCGAGTCGCGCCAGGTAGCGCTGGAGGCAGCGCGCGAATCGCTCGTGCTGCTGAAGAACGATGGCGGCGTGCTGCCGCTAGCTAAAGATCGCAAGATCCTGGTCACTGGCCCGACGGCTGATTCTCTGATCTCGCTCAACAACGGTTGGACCTATGTCTGGCAGGGGAACAACGCTGCGCTTTATCCGAAAGATCGGCCGACGATCCTGAAAGCGATTCAGGAAAAAGCGGGCAGCAATGTGACCTATGTGCCGGGCGTGGCATTCGACAAAGAGATTGATATCGCGGCTGCCGTCAGTGCTGCTCAGAACGCGGACGTCGCCGTTGTTTGTGTTGGTGAAAGCTCTTATGCCGAGACGCCCGGCAACATTACCGACCTGACTTTGAGCGGGCCGCAACTGAAATTGGCAGAGGCCATCGAAGCCACCGGCAAGCCGGTGCTGCTGGTGCTGGTTGAAGGCCGGCCGCGCGTCGTCAGTCGCATCGTGGGCGACGCGAAGGGGATCCTGCTGGCTCTCAATCCCGGCAACGAAGGCGGTACAGCCGTGGCCGATGTATTGTTCGGGGACTACAACCCAAACGGCAAACTTCCGTTCACCTATCCGCGCACTCCGAATAGTTTGATCACCTATGACCACAAATTATTCGAGACGGAAGAGACGGGTTTTGGCAACGAGTCCTTCAGCCCGCAGTTCGAGTTCGGCAGCGGCTTGAGTTACACGACGTTCACCTACAGCAATTTGCAGGTGAGCCCAAAGAGTGTGCCGCCTGGCGGCGAGGTCAAGGTCACGGTGACTGTGACCAACAGCGGCCGGCGCGCGGGCAAAGAGACGGTCATTGTTTACCTGCGCGATGAAGTTGCGTCGCTGACGCCTGCGGGCAAGCGAGTCAAACGCTTTGCGAAGATTTCGCTGGATGCGGGCGAAAGCCGTCAGTTGAGCTTCACGCTTAGGCGCGATGACTTTTCCTTCATCGGTACTGACAACAAGCCGATTGTCGAGCCCGGAGATTTCCGTGTGCTGGTCGGCGCGCTGTCGGACGGGTTCACTTTGCAAGCGAAGTAGTTCCTTTGCGTGCTTTGCATCTTTGCGTGAGATCTTCAATCGCTACGAAGAATTTCACGCAGAGGCGCAAAGCACGCAAAGCCATTCGTTTTTCAGAGCTGCTATCGCTGCGGCGCAAGGGAAAAGTTCGAATCGAAAAGGAGATTAATCCCAATGAAAACTCTGGTTTCGATCTCTGTGTTTTTTATCCTGGTCTTGTTGGCCGTCTTCTTTCCCGAAGCGGCGTCGCGACGGGTGAGTGCCGCTCCGCAAGACGCTGACAAGCTGGTCTACGCGGACTTTGAAAAGGTGGAGAATAACCGGCCTGTCAGTGCGCGTGGCGGCTGGATCGGATTATCAAACAATCAGGAAAACCCGGGCAATCCTCCAAAATTCAAGGGTCAGCAGGGAATGAACGACGCGCCTGAGTTGGTCCATCTAAAGGCTGACGATCCCAACAGGGTCGCGATGTTCAACTATGAACTGTTATCGCCCAATAACTACGCTACCGTCACCCTGAGTATTCACGGACTGCCGGACAAGGACGGCAAACCCGTGCCCGACGACGTCAGCGCGTTTAGTAATATTTCCCTGCAGGTCTATGCGAAGGGTACGCCTGGTCCCACCGGCGTCCAGGCAATGCGGGTTGAGTTGATCAGTCGTGGTCAGGGCATCAACCTGCAGTGGGGCTTTCCGCAAAAGAACTTCAAGCTCAGCGCCGCCGGTTTCAACACCTACAAGATACCTTTGAAATCGCTGGCCCAACCACCATATGCGCCTGACCATATTGATGCGAAGGAAGTGTTGAAGAAACTGACTGAGGTGCAAATCAGCGTCTACTGTGAAGGCGGTTGCGCTCCGATCAACGGCACGGTGGTGATAGACAATGTCGTCTTCTCGAAGAACTGAACTTTGTTACAACGGCGCGACAGGTCAGTACCACCTGCGGTAGCGGGTGGGTAATCGGCATGACAAGCGAGCCGCCCGCTACCGCAGGCGGTACTGACCTGTCAGTCGGCGGCGCAGTTGCAGAGCGGCAAAGCCGCACGAAACGTTGGCGAAAGAGAGGTAGCAACATTTGAAACTCCACCACGTTGGGTGTTGGTTTTTCCGGCAGTCGGGGCAGCTTATTGGATTAGCAGTGCTATTCTGCGCGGCCCACAGCGCGATGGCCCAGGTGCTCGGCGATCCGGTCGATGTCAGCCTTGATTTCCAGAAGATGGAGAATATTTACTTCATCGGCAACCGGGTAGTGAGTTTCGATCCGGCGACCGGCCAGGGCACTCTGCAATGGAATCGTTACGTCAGAAGCACCACTCTTTCCTTTAACAAGATGGACGTGACTTTTGCGCGCGGCCGCTCGACCGAGTTTCCGGGCACGGAATACGATCAGGATCCGGCATTACCTTTCTCCGTCACCTTTGTCAGCCCGCGCACTATCCGGCTGCGAATGAATACGCGTGCCGCACCGCTCAGCGACGGACAATCGTTGATGCTCGCCGGCCCTGTGCCGAAGGACAATTCCTGGAAAGTGGAACAGACCGATCAGGCGATCATCTACCGGAGTGCCTTTGGAGAAGTCCGCATTATTAAGCAGCCCTGGCACATTGAGTTCTATGACAAGTCCGGCCACTTGCTGACGAAGACCCAGAACATCGGCGATCCGAATACCTTCATCACTCCGATTCCGTTTTCTTTTGTTCGTCGCGCCAGCGATTTGAGCCGCCGCCTGGCCGCTACCTTTCAATTGCAGCACGACGAAAAGATCTTTGGCTGCGGCGAGTCCTTCACGGGCTTGAACAAACGCGGGCAGCACGTCGTCGAATTTGCGCGCGACGGCATGGGCACGCAGAACGAGTACATGTACAAGCCGATCCCTTTCTTTTTGAGCAGCAACGGCTATGGCATGTTCGTGCACACGAGCGCGCCGGTGACGTTCGATTTCGGCAAGTACTACGATGCGCACAATGTGATCTATTCCGGTGACGAAAGCCTGGACATCTTTGTCTTTCTCGGCGAGCCAAAGGACATCCTTTCCGAATACACGGCGCTCACCGGTCGCAGCCCGATGCCGCCACTCTGGTCGTTCGGATTCTGGATGAGTCGCATCACCTACAAATCAGAAGATGAAGTGCGTGAGGTGGCGGCAAAGCTCAGGGAACATAAAGTGCCGGCGGATGTGATTCACCTCGACACTGGCTGGTTCGAAACCGACTGGCGCAGTAACTACCAGTTCTCGACTTTGCGCTTCCGCGATCCGGCCAAGATGATCGCCGACCTGAAGCAGCAGGGATTTCATATCAGTCTCTGGCAGTACACCTACTTCACCAGCAAGAACGAGCTGTTCAAAGAGATGCTGGAAAAAGGATACGAGGTGAAGAACGAAGGCGGCGCCCTGCCTTTTGAAGACGCCGTGGTCGACATGAGCAATCCCGAGGCAGTGAAGTGGTACCAGGCAAAATTGGCGAACCTTTTGAAAATGGGTGTGGGAGCGATCAAGGCGGACTTTGGCGAAGGGGCGCCGCTTACCGGACAGTATGCTTCCGGGCGCACCGGTTGGTACGAACACAATCTCTACCCGCTTCGGTACAACAAAGCGGTAGCCGACATTACCAGAGAGGTGAATGGCGAAAATGTTATCTGGGCGCGCAGCGCCTGGGCCGGAAGCCAGCGTTACCCTCTGCACTGGGGCGGCGATGCCGAGAATACGAATTCGGCGATGGCCGCGGAACTGAGAGGCGGATTGTCATTCGGAATTTCAGGCTTCAGTTTTTGGAGTCACGACGTCGGCGGCTTTGTCGAACGCGCGCCGCGTGATCTCTACCGGCGCTGGATGGCCTGGGGTGTGTTGACGTCGCACACGCGCGCACACGGCGCGCCGCCGCGCGAGCCCTGGGAATATGACGACGCGTTGAACGAAGATTTCCGGCGCGCGCTGGGGCTGAAGTACTCGCTGATGCCTTACATCATTGCGCAGGCCAAGGCCTCTTCGGCGCGCGGCTTCCCGATGCTGCGCACGCTCTTCTTCGAATATCCGGAGGATCGCACGGCGTGGACCATCGATGACGAGTACATGTTTGGATCGAGTCTGCTGGTGGCTCCGATGTTTGAAGAAGCGCCGAGCCGGAAGGTCTACCTGCCGCCGGGTGCGTGGATCGATTATCAAACCGGCAAGACTTATCAGGGCGCCCAGTGGCATCAGATCGCGCCCGGTGAGATTCCGGTGGTGCTGCTCGTGAAAGATCATTCGGTGTTGCCGCATATCAAGGTGGCCCAAAGCACTGCGGAGATGGATTGGAACAGTGTCGAGCTGCGCGTTTTCAGCACCGACAACGGCCCAGTTTCCGGGTGGTTCGCACTGCCGGCCGGCGAGTTGAAAGCAATCGAGTTGAGTCCGAGCGCGAGTGGGTTTGCCCTCAAGAGCGATCCACTGGCCGGCAAAGTGAAGTGGCAGATCGGTCGCGCCATCTGGGATCGACGGTAAGATGTTTAGCCCGCGAAGCGGGCGGCAGCATAAAGCCTGGTGTGGAGCGCAGCGGAACCCCAGGGTTGGAATTGACAAGAGAACTCCAGCCCGCGAATGCGGGCGGCAGAGTGAATTTGATCGGATCTGAGTGAACGTGGAATCAAAAACGCGGCTTGCTGCATCGGCTGTCGCCCGCTTTCGCGGGCTTGGGATTTCTTCATGACTTGTTCCTGGGGCTTTCGCCCCAGGCTTTATGCTGCCGCCTGCTTCGCAGGCTTTCGAAGGACGTTTTAACTCTCAATGTCCATCACCAGACGAGACGCAATCAAACTACTCGCCGGTGCGCTGCCGGCCTTGCACGCCGCGAGCGTTTTTGCCGCGCCTCAATCCGTGCCGCAAATCCAGTCTGGCCCGTTCAAAGCGACGCGCGAATCACTCAAGGCCTATCGCATCCCCGACTGGTACCGCGATGCCAAGTTCGGCATCTGGAATCATTGGGGGCCGCAGTCGGCCGCTGAGTATGGCGACTGGTACGCGCGCGGGATGTATCTCGAGGGGCAATGGCAATACAAGCATCACGTCCAAACCTATGGCCACCCATCGAAGTTTGGCTTCAAAGACGTGATCGAAACTTGGAAGGCCGACAAATTCGATCCTGACTATCTGGTCGGGCTCTACAAACAAGCGGGCGCGAAATATTTTGTCAGCATGGGCGTTCATCACGACAACTTCTGTCTCTGGAATTCGAAGCACACACGTTGGAACTCGGTCGAGACGGGACCAAAGAAAGACATCGTCGGTCTGTTTCGCAAAGCAGCGATAAAACACGGCCTGCCGTTTGGCGTCACCGAACATCTCTGGATCACTTACAAGTGGTTCTCGGTCAGTCATGGAGCAGATCAGACAGGTCCGTACGCGGGCATTCCTTACGACGGCGCAGATCCGAAGTACGCCGATCTCTATCTCGATTGTCCAAAGGTCTATAAAGACCTGCCCTGGGATGAAGAAGGGATTCCGGAATCATGGAAGCGCACCTGGTTTTTGCGCATCAAGGATCTGATCGACCAGCATCAGCCGGACTTTCTCTACAGCGACGGTTCGTTGCCTTTCCAGCAGTGGGGGCTGGACATGGTGACGCACTACTACAATCAAAACGCGCTCTGTCATCACGGCAAAGTTGAGGGCGTTTACACCAGCAAACATCCGGAGGATTGTGCCGTGGGCACCTGCGCGCTCGACGTTGAGCGCGGCGTGGTCCAGGACATCTGGCCCAATCCCTGGCAGACGGATACCTGCATCGGCAACTGGCATTACCAAAAAGGCGCGCAGTATAAATCGCCGAAGACCATCATCGATTTGCTGGTCGATATCGTCAGCCGCAACGGCAACTTGCTGCTTAACTTTCCCCTGCCGAACAACGGCATGCTGGACGCTGAGGAATTGAAGATCCTGGCCGAGATCACTAAATGGATGGGCACCAACGGCGCCGCGATCTACGCAACGCGTCCCTGGAAGATTTACGGCTCAGGCCCGAGCACGCAGGCCGTGAATGCTGATGCCAAGTTCAATGAGAAGAACCGGAAGGAACTGACTGCCGAAGATGTCCGGTTCACGACGAAAGGGTCGACGCTGTATGCGTTCGTGATGGGTTGGCCGGCGCGGCAAGCGTTGATCGCGCCACTCGCGACCAACGGTAAACACGCAGCCGGCAAGGTGCGCAATGTAGAGTTGCTGGGTTATCCGCGAAAGTTGCAATGGTCGCAGGACGAATCCGGTTTGCGGATCGAATTGCCGGAGGAACCGCCGGGTTCATATGCGTTTGCCTTCAAGATCGAAGGGCTTGAAGCGAGGTAAGAGGAGTTACTCGTCTTGAATGGATTGCCCTGGCAGGCTGCTGAAAAAGTAATTACGATCGACGAAATTACACGAAGCAGCACGAAGTCACACGAAAAAGATTTCTGAGTGTTATTTCGTGTTCGTGTGACTTCTTGGATCGTGGGATTTCTTGATCTATACAACTTATTTTTTCAGCAGCCTGCCAGTCGACTCTCATTCGCACCGAGGCTTTAGCCCGGCGTACCAGCGTCGCCGACGATTTCCCGAAACCGTTTGAACGGTTTTGTGGGCTACGCTGCAGAAAAGCCGTTGAAACGGCTGGAGATTTCTAAGCGTGATCCTTACACCGGGCTGAAGCCACGGTTGTGAATGAGAATACAAGGGAGAGTGTGAATGAGAATACTGACGGGAGAGTTGCTGCGCCGAGGCCGCCACTTCCGCATCTCTGAGTTGAAACAATTGTTTGTACTGAAACCGCGTTCGGTTCTCCTTTGCGTCTTTGCGCCTTTGCGGGAAACTATTTCAACTCAAGCTCTCGACAGCGCATCAACAAACGCTTCCCGCAAAGGCGCAAAGACGCAAAGGTCTTCTTTGATCGATCTGAGGTGGAAGCCTCGTCTTGTTTCTAAATTCAACCGCTAACGACCAATTGAGGAGCAATAACGAAACTCTATGACCAACAAAATCAATCGCCGGCGTTTCATCGGCTCATCCGCTCTGGCTGCGGGTGCAACCATGCTCGCTCCGGCAATCATCGATGCTTTCGGAATCAGAACAACTGCTGCGAAAGGCAATCCGATCACGAATTCGAGTAGCAATCCGGCGGCTTTGAAACCGCTCTCTTCCTACGACGGACAGGTGCGTGAACTGCTCGCGCAAATGACCCTGGAAGAGAAGATCGGCCAGATGACGCAGGCCGAACAGGACGCGCTTAAGGATGTCAACGACATTGAAAAGTACTCTTTGGGATCGCTCCTGAGCGGGGGCGGCTCGGACCCCAAAGCCGGCAACAGTCTCGCAGCCTGGACCGACATGTACGACGGCTATCAGGCGCATGCGTTGCAGACTCGACTGGCGATTCCGATTCTTTACGGCGCGGATGCGGTGCATGGTCATAACAATGTTCTGGGCGCGGTGATCTTCCCGCACAACATCGGGCTGGGCTGTACGCGCAATCCAAAGCTGGTGGAAAGCGCGGCGCGGGTCACTGCAGAAGAAGTGCGCGCTACCGGCATCAATTGGACTTTTGCGCCCTGTGTCACGGTGCCGCGCGATGAGCGTTGGGGCCGAACCTATGAAGGATTTGGCGAAGCCCCGGAATTGGCCCGCACTCTGGGCGAGGCGGCAGTCCGCGGGTTGCAGCGCAATGACCTCAGCGATCCGCTGAGCGTGTTGGCCTGTGCCAAGCACTTCATCGGCGATGGCGGCACGAGCATCGGTACGGCTAGTTTTCTGAATCCCGCCAGAAAGCGTTTGCTCGATCAGGGGGACACACAACTAAGCGAGCAGGACTTGAGAGAGATTCACCTGCAAGGCTATATCAGCACGGTTAAAGCCGGAGTGGGTTCCATCATGCCCTCATACAACAGTTGGAATGGGGTGAAAGTCTCAGGCATCAAGAAACTCCTCACCGACATGCTGAAACAGGAGCTGGGTTTCGAAGGCTTCCTGATTTCCGATTACAAGGCCGTCGATCAGATCACCAAAGATTACAAAGAGGCCATCGGCATCTCGATCAATGCAGGCATGGACATGGTGATGGTGCCCAGAGAGTACGAACGGTTCTTTAATCTGCTGCGCGAGCTGGTCAAGGAAGGCAAAGTGCCGATGGCACGTATCGACGACGCTGTGACCCGCATCATGCGAGTGAAATTCGCCATGGGGCTGATGAACAAGAGCAGATCGCCGCTGGCTGATCGCCGCCTGCACCAGACTTTCGGCTCGGCCGAGCATCGCCAGGTTGCGCGCGATTGCGTGCGCCAGTCACTGGTGCTGCTCAAGAACGAGAAGAAGACTTTGCCGCTCTCAAAGACGACCGCACGGATTCATGTCGGTGGTAAGAACGCCGACGACATCGGCAATCAATGCGGCGGCTGGACCATCGAGTGGCAAGGCAAGAGCGGTGAGGTTACTCCGGGCGGCACCACTATTCTCAAGGCCATTCAACAAACAGCGTCAGCCGCGACGAAGGTGACCTTTTCGAAAGATGGCAGCGGAGCCAATGGCGCCGACATCGGTATCGTGGTGATGGGCGAAACACCTTACGCCGAAGGTATGGGAGACCGCGACGACCTCTCGCTTGCCGCAGAGGATATCGCGGCCATCAAGAACATGAGGCAAGCCGGCATTCCGGTTGTTGCCGTGCTGCTTTCCGGCCGCCCGATGATCATCAACGAAGCGCTGGGCCAATGCGATGCTTTGGTCGCAGCCTGGCTTCCGGGAACGGAGGGACAAGGCGTGGCGGACGTGCTGTTCGGCGACTACAAACCAACCGGCAAACTGTCGTTCTCGTGGCCGCGGTCGATGGCGCAAATTCCGATCAACGTCGGCGATAAGAGTTACGATCCGCTTTTCAAGTATGGGTTTGGATTGAGTTACTCCTAACCGACCGGTAGGCGTTTAGATAGTAGTGCTCCGCTAGCGGAACACTACCGTTTAGATAGGGCACTTGTGCTCCCTCCGACGGCGGACAAGTCCGCTATCTAAACAAAAATATTGATTGTTACCGTGTCGAGACGGCAATCTTTGCTATGACCGGCCTTGATTAGAAGCGGGCGGAGGAATCAAGGGTCTTGCAGGGGAACTGACCAGCCTTTGCGTCTTCGCGACTTTGCGGGAAAATTGTTATCGATCATTAATAATGCAGAGAGAACCGAAGAATTTCCCGCAAAGGCGCAAAGACGCAAGGGAAATTATGTCGCGAAATGAGACTGCACCGATTCATCCTGGCGATCGTCTGTTTGCTGCTGCTGTGCGTGATTAGCTTGCGCACCTGGGTTGGCAGCGCACAGGGACCGACGGTCATAATCAACATTGACGCGGCTGCCAACCGCCACACGATCAACGCAAACATCTACGGTGTAGCCTTTGCCACGACGGCGCAACTCGCCGACCTCAACAGTCCCTTAAATCGCAGCGGCGGCAACGCTACTTCTCAGTACAACTGGCAATGCAACTGCGACAATCGCGGCAGTGACTTTTACTTTGAAAGTCTCGATTCCGGCAGTTCGACTCCGGGAAAGCTCAACGACGATTTCGTCGCGGCGAACAAAGCCGCGGGCGCCGACTCAATGTTGACCATCCCCACAGTCGGCTGGGTGGCCAAGTTGGGTCCGAATCGCGGCAAGCTCGCTAGTTACTCAATTGCGAAGTACGGACCGCAAACCGGAAACGATTCTCAATACTTTCCCGATGCTGGCAACGGCATCAGGCAATCGGATGGATCGAAGATCACGAACAACTTTCCAACCGACGCCAACATTCCTGCGGATTCAACTTTCCAGCAGGGGTGGATGCAGCACCTGGTTACCAAGTGGGGAGCCGCTTCAAGCGGCGGCTTGCGTTATTACCTGATGGATAACGAGCCGAGCCTTTGGTGCGAGACGCATCGTGACGTCCATCCTGTAGGCCCGATGATGGAAGAGATCAAGAACGACATCATCGACTACGGCGCCAAGGTAAGGGCAACCGATTCGTCAGCGCTGGTGGTGGCGCCGGAAGAATGGGGCTGGCCCGCATATCTTTACAGCGGTTATGACTGGCAGTGGGCCGGGCAGCACAACAACTACAACCCGTCGGCCTTTCCCGATCGCACGACACACGGGGGAACGGATTATTTGCCGTGGGTTCTTGACCAGGTGCGCCAACACGACGTGCAGACGAGCAAGCGCAGTCTCGATGTCTTCACAGTGCATTGGTATCCGCAGGGCAGTCAGGCGCTGGGTCTCCCCAGCGAAGCCTTCAGCAACGATGTGTCGCCGCAAATGTCGCAATTGCGCAATCGCTCCACCCGCTCACTTTGGGATCTCAACTACACGGACCCAAGTTGGATCAACAACAAGGTCTATGTCATTCCGAGAATCCGCGGTTGGGTCAATCAATACTACCCGGGACTGCAAACCGGCATCACCGAATACAACTGGGGAGCGGAAGGATTCATCAACGGCGCAACTGCTCAGGCGGACATCTTTGGCATCTTTGGTCGGGAAGGATTGGATCTGGCGACACGTTGGACCACGCCGGATCCTTCAACGCCCACCTACAAAGCGATGAAGATGTACCGCAACTACGACGGCAGCAAGTCGACGTTTGGCGACATCAGTGTCTCAGACAGCGTACCGGACCCCGATACGCTGTCGTCGTTCGCCGCGGTTCGTTCCCAGGACGGTGCATTGACGGTGATGGTCATCAACAAGTCTCTAACCGCGGGAGTGTTGGCGCACATCAACCTTGCCAATTTTCCACCTCGCACTGGCGTGGCGCAGGTCTGGCAATTGACCTCGGCGAATGCCATTACACGGCTTAGCGATGTGGGCCTAACCGGCAGCAGCTTTGAACTGAGTGTGCCGGCGCAAAGCATTACCCTGTTCGTGATCGCCGGCGCCGCGCCCATCCTCTTTACCGAGCCGAGTCTGCAACGAGCACTGGCGCTGGAATCAGTGAACCTGACGCACGACCCGTTCAGCTTTACGAATGCAAACAATTTCAGCTCGGACCATCGCACCCGCATTACGCTCTTGGCCGGCAACGTCGACTTGAACCCGGGAGACGTGGTGACGGCTCAGGCTGAGGATGCGCAGAGCAATCCCTATCCTTTGACGGTTGAATTTGTCGGCAAAGTGCCGGGCTACGATTGGTTGACCGAGGTGGTGGTGAGTTTTCTCGAACCGCCTCCAGGTCCGGGAGATTTCAAGCTAAGCATCAGCGTGCGCGGAGTGTCGAGCAATAAAGCCGTGGTCACGATGCAGCCATGAGCTTCGCGCGCTGAAATGCTCGTGGTGGGATCAGGAAATCGTCCGTTTAATCGAACTCAGGAAATCGTCCCGTTAGCTGGATAAGGAAAATCGTCCCGTTTAGACAGGGCACTTGTGCCCCTCGCTGGGGAAGGCGGACAAGTCCGCTATCTAAACGGAGATCAAGAGTGAGTCTATGACCCAAACGGTTCGCTCCCTCCTTAGCGTTTCTTTCCTGCTGCTGATTCTTTCGGCGCGCCTCGCCTCGGCGCAGGAGCAACGGTTCGCCCAGCTTGGTGATTTCAAGCTCGAGAGCGGTGAGGTGATTCGCGACTGCCGCATTGGCTATCGCCTCTTTGGCAAGCTCAACAACGACAAGTCGAATGCGATTCTTTTTCCCACCTGGGCCGGGGGCACCAGCGAACAACTCAAAGGCAATTTCGGTCCCGGCAGGCTGGTCGACACCGACAAGTATTTTGTGATCGCGGTCGATGCGCTGAGCAATGGCGTTTCTTCATCACCCTCAAACAGCAAACTACAGCCACGCATGAGCTTTCCGAAATTCAACTTTCGCGACCTGGTGAACACCCAGCACGAGCTGCTGACCCGCGTGTTGCACCTCAATCACCTGAAGGCGGTGATGGGTGTTTCGATGGGCGGGATGCAGACTTTCCAGTGGATGGTTTCTTATCCGGATTTCATGGACCAGGCGATTCCCATCGTGGGTTCGCCGCAACTGGCGCCCTACGACCTGGTGCTCTGGCAAGTGCAAGTGGAAGCGATCATGAACGACCGGCGCTGGGATGGCGGCAACTACGTTGAGAATCCGGCGCGCGAAGCGGAGTTTGAATTTGCCGAGTTGGTGCTGACGACGCCCGACAACTACAACCAGAAGAAGACCCGCCAACAGACTTTCGCAGACCTGGCCAAAGCGAGCAAGACGGGCGGGTCCGACGCGAACGACAAGATTCGACAGGCACAGGCAATGATGGCGCTCGATGTCTCGCAGCCGTTCGGCGGAGAACTGGAGCGCGCAGCAGCCGCCGTGAAGGCCAGGGTCTTTGTGATTGTCGCCAGGCTCGACCATGTGGTCACGCCTGGGCCGGCACTCGAGTTCGCGCGCTTGTTGCGCTCACAGGTGCTTGAGCTCGAAGGCGATTGCGGGCACCAGGCACCGTCCTGCGAGTCGCAGAAAGTAAACCCGGCCGTGGCTGCGTTTCTTGCGCAATGAGGGCAACGGCAATGACTTTGGAGTGCGGCGGCAGAGCGCAGCGGCGACGCCGCTTTGGACTCAGATTTTTGATGGACCAAAGCGAAATCCAAAGCAGCGTCGCTGTTCTGTCAGTACCACCTGCGGTAGCGGGTGGGTGATGGCATTGAGAGCGACCCACCCGCTACCGCAGGTGGTACTGACAGAGCCCGCTCCGCTCTCTATTGCGCACTTCAGATGAAAACTCGTCAATGGAATGTGAGGAGATGAAACCAATGAATGATGCTCGGATGATCTTGAAGAAACGGCCGCGGCTGCTCTCCTTAATTACAATAGGAATGCTCCTGCTTACGACTCTCCAGTCCCAAAGCAGTGTTCACGCGCAGAGCGCCGGCGCCTTTGAAGCGACGCTGGTGCTGCACGCCGATCAGCCGGGCAGCACGATCAATCGCAACCTCTACAGCCAATTCGCCGAGCATCTGGGCCGGGACATCTATGACGGTCTCTGGGTTGGCGAAGATTCAACCATTCCGAACACCCGCGGTATCCGCAACGACATCATCGCCGCTCTCAGGAAACTCAATATCCCCGTTTTGCGTTGGCCCGGCGGCTGCTTTGCTGACGAGTATCACTGGAAGGACGGCATTGGCCCACGTGACAAGCGCCCCAAACGGCTGAACACCTGGTGGGGCAATGTCATCGAGACAAACGCCTTCGGCACGCACGAGTTCATGGACCTCTGCGAATTGATCGGCGCCGACGCTTACGTGGGTGGCAATGTCGCCAGCGGCACACCCCAGGAGTTGGAAGAGTGGATCGAATACATGACGTCGGATTCCAACTCGGCGTTGGCTAATCTGCGCCGCCAGAATGGACGCGAAAAACCGTGGAAGGTTCCGTATATCGCCGTGGGCAATGAAAACTGGGGCTGCGGCGGCAACATGCGGCCCGAGTACTATGCCGACGTTTATAAGCGCTTCGCAACCTTTGTCAAACAATATTCCGGCAACCACATCACCAGGATTGCGAGCGGGGCCAGCGATCAAAACTACACCTGGACCGACGTCTTGATGTCACAAGCCGGCCGTCAAATGCAGGGCCTGTCGTTGCACTACTACACGTTGCCGACCGGGGATTGGAATAAGAAAGGGTCAGCCACGGAGTTCGGGGAAGAGGCCTGGCACGCGACGCTGTTGCGCACGTTGCGAATGGACGAGTTCATTACGAAACACAGCGCCATCATGGATAAGTATGATCCGCAAAAACGCGTCGGGTTGATGGTGGACGAGTGGGGCACCTGGTATGACGGCGAGCCCGGCGCGAATCTGGGGGCGCTGTACCAACAGAACAGTATGCGAGATGCGATCGTCGCCGGCATCAACCTGAACATCTTCAACCAGCACTCAGACCGCGTGCAGATGGCCAACATCGCGCAACTCGTCAACGTGCTGCAGTCGATGATTCTGACTAACAAGGAAAAGATGATCGTCACGCCGACCTACCATGTCTTTGAAATGTACAAGGTCCATCAGGGGGCCACACTCATCCCGTTGGAAGTGAGTGCGCCGTCCTACACGTTTGCAGGTGCGTCCGTTCCGGCGCTCCACGCTTCAGCGTCGCGCGATAAGGCCGGCAAACTTCATCTTTCAATTGTGAACCTCGACCCGAATCGTTCTGCACAGGTTTCAATGAAAATAGCCGGCGCAACTGCTGCGAACATCAACGGCCGGATCCTGACCGCGCCGGCGATGAACACAGTGAACACTTTCGAGAAACCTGATGCGGTGAGCCCAACGGCATTCCGTGACTTCAAGATTCAGGGCAATCAAGTGACGTTGACCTTGCCTTCAAAGTCGGTGGTTGTGTTGGAACTAGGGTGAGCAGTTGGTACCCAGCAACCGCTTTGCGGTTGAAAACCTTGGACGTTGTGAGACTGTCGCTATTGCGGCGTCAGCCGAACGAGAGCTTCATTGCTGGTCTGGCCGCGCGCCTTGACACTGATCTGGGCTTCGCTCAGATTCGCGATTTCGTCGGGTAACTTGACCACCACCTCAGTGATCCATTCAAAGCTTGGTACCTTTTCCACGTTCTCAACGATTAGTGGATGAAGTTGCCCCTGCCCATCCCGCGCGTCCGCGGTGACTATTGAAGCATCGTCGCCGGGCTCCAGATCAATGTTGGCCACGAGCAGCATTACACGGGTGTGGTGGTCCGAGCTGAAGTTGAGACTCGAGGCGACTGGAAATGGATCCTGCGTCCATAACACCGAATCCAAAGCCAGAGCGCGGTTGCTGTTTTCCTCGGTCAGCATCACCGGAGTGCTTGAGGGGGTCGAGCGCTGATAGACCCGCACGTAGTCGACCTGCAGGGTCTGTGGAAAGACCGTGGTCGCGTCCGGATTGCCGGGCCAGTTTCCGCCCACCGCCAGATTCAGAATGATAAAGAACGGGTGATCGAAAACCCATGTGTGTCCCGGAATGTCGGCCGGCGTCCTGGTCTTGTAGAGGATGCCGTCGCAGTACCAGCGCACGACGTTTGGTTCCCACTCGACGGCAAAGGTGTGGAAGGCATCTGAGAAGTGCTGATTGTTCGCCAGAGTGTATTGCGCCGTTGGTCCATTGCCGCCGGAATAGCCGGGCCCGTGCATCGTGCCGTGGATGATGGACGGCTCGCGGCCCAGATTTTCCATGATGTCCACTTCACCACAGGTGGGCCAACTGACAGTGTCAATGTTGTTGCCCAGCATCCAGAACGCGGGCCAGATACCCTGGCCATAGGGCATCTTGATGCGCGTCTCAACGCGGCCATACAGCGGCGAGAATTTGTTCTTGGTGATTAAGCGCGCCGACGTGTATTGAAAACCGTTGAAGTTCTCCTTGATGGCTTTGATGACTAGCGATCCGCCCGACTGGAAGGCGTTGTCCGTGCGCCCGGTATAGTATTCGAGTTCGTTGTTGCCCCAACCGCCGTTGTTGCCGACTTCAGGCGTCCACTTGGTCGCGTCGACCGCCGCCCCACTCGGTCCATCAAACTCGTCGCTCCAGACCAGGCTCCAAACTGTGGGCGGCGTCGCCGCGTGCACCGCAATCGAAGATGACCATCCACCGCTGACGATGAGGGCCAGGCAGACGACTGCGAACAAGGCAAACAGAAACCGAAACGAGAGTTGTTGGTTGATCGAGAAGGAAACAGGAAATCTCATAGCTCACTCCGTCGCCAAATATATATCTTACTGGTGGTTGTTGTCACCGCGTGATTGATGCACGAGAACGATCCTGATGTAGCGTTGCCGATTTGCTATTCAGGAATAAGTTGATTGATGGCGGTGCAGCGCTAGTGGCAAAATCGTGGATTTAGCCGTCTTCAGACGGCTTTCCCGCAAGGGTACTAGCCCAGCCGTTTTACGGCTGGGTTCGCACGCCGTTGAAAACGACTAGCCCGTTTCAACGGGCTTCTACCATTTAGCTTTAGCTGCTGAAGCAAATGCAAGAAGGACGCTGAAGCGCCCTCTCATCAATCTGTTCCGCTGTCAACCAGCCCTAAAAGGGCTGGCTTAATAACCCTTCGGGGAACCCGCGTGAACGCGGCTCTTCTTCAGGCTAGCTTGAGGGAGATGCTATCTATGTCAGGACGACCCTGACTGTTGCGCCATCGCTCCGGCGGCTTCGCTTGAAGTTCTAACCGGTACGATTTCAAAATCCACCAGATCATTCCAGTGCGCGGTCCACTCTGCTAATAGATGCTGGTCGTCACACTCCATCAATTGAAAGCAGCGGCCAAAGGTAACCTCGGTCCAACTGTCGATGTATTTCAAACCTTCGGGCATCATCCGGCCCTGCTCGCGAAATCTGCGGTACACGGGCGCCGCGTCATTGTTCTTGAAATGTTCGATCACCATGAAGAGCATCAGATCTCTCCCTATCTGGAACTCGCAGCGTCCGCTGCCTCGACGTTTGGAGTCAAAGGATCGCCGGCGCTCCGGGCCTTTGCCCAACTCGCTAACAGCCGCTGGCGATTCTTCAGCTTCCCTTCAAAATTCGGGATCTGCATCACCAGTTGCTCAAGTTGGGCCAGGTAGTCGGGCTCGCCGATCGCTTCTCTGATCTCCGCGAGAAACGGCTCGAGTTTCGCAAACACAACCAGGTGCTCAGAGTTGGCTTCGAGGAACATCTTCTGGTCGATGCCCTGGTTGTTTACCAGCGCCGCCGAAACTTCCCAATGCGAAGTAACCATCCGGTAATAGGCGCTTGGTTTTTCGCCGCTGAGAAGCAGGGCCACGATGTCTTGTCCATTCTGTGGATTCAACTCTGAAAAGAACCAGGCGCGGGCCGTGCGCATCAGCGCTTCGCTTCTGATCTCATAAAGTTTCAGAATAACCAGTGCGTCCTGTGGCTTTGTCTCCATCGGTATTCATCCTCTCGAAAAAGTGTTTGAGGCTTCAGCTTGCGAACCTGTCAGTGTAGAAGAACAGACCGCCGCGTGTCTTGCCTGTTAGTGCTGAGGTTTGACGATTCTTGCTGAGAATACTCACGGACGCATTGAGTAGTCCGACGAACTTCAGTTTGTCGACCTCCGGTTGTCCACCCAAGCAGGAGCTGAATCACTAGCAACGACAAACTGAAGTTTGTCGGACTGGAAATCCTTTATTTGTTGGCCAACGCCGCCGCCAGCGTAAGCTTGCCACGCAACTCGATCTGATCCGACGAGTGGCCGACGAGCACGTCGAAAACACCCGGATCAGCGCGCCATTGTTTTCCGTTCACGTCGTAGTAAGAGAGCGCGCGGCTGTCGAGCATGACGAATACTTTCTTTGTCTCTCCCGGGCGCAGGCTCATCTTCACAAAGCCTTTCAACTCTTTTGCCGGACGCGGAACGTTGCCCTGCGGTGGGCCCACATACACTTGCGCGACATCGGCGCCTTCACGAGTGCCCGTGTTCTTGATCTCGAACGAAATCCGATAGCGCGGCCCTGAAGCGCCATCGCTCGATGACGGAGGTGGGAGGGTCGAAATCGACAAGTTGCTGTAATTGAAAGTCGTGTAGGAGAGACCGAAGCCGAACGGAAAGAGCGGCTCTGTACCCGAATGCTCGTAGCCGCGATAGCCGACAAACACGCTTTCCTTGTAGACGACACGTTTGCTGTTCGCTTCAGGATAGTAGCTGTCGTGGACTGGGTTATCCTCCCAGCGCCGTTCGAAAGTGATGGGCAAGCGTCCCGACGGATTGACTTCGCCAAAGAGAACTTCGGCCAGCGCCGTGCCGCCCTGCTGTCCCGGATACCAGGCCTCGATGAGCGCCGGCACGTGGTCCAACCAGCCGTTCATGTTCACGCTGCCGCCTGATGTCATGACCACAATGGTGTTCTTGTTCGCCGCCGCCATTTCCTGAATCAACTCGTCTTGTCCCGCCGGCAGCGCGAAGGTACGGTCGGCTCCTTCACTTTCGGTGTCCGGATCGAATCCCGCGGCGACGATCACCGCATCGGCTTTGGCGGCGAGTTTCTTTGCTTCTTCGCTAACAAAACTTCCCTGGCGTATGACGCCGAATCTTAAACGCCCGCCGAGCCAAAACGATCGTCCGCGCTGCTCGAGCACGACCTTGTGCGGACTCGCATTCAGCTCGAGCGTCGCGGCGCCGGTCAGCGCTGTGTTCAACGTCCAGTTGTCGAGCACAAGTTTATCGTCGACGTAGAGACGATAGGCGCCGCCGTCTTCGCCCGTTGATTGCACAAAGAGATCGTACGCTCCCGGTTGCGAGGGAATGTAATAGCCGCTCAAGCGTGAGGCGATGGCCTGCGGCGGAAAGCTCTGGCGGCCTCCATAATTGACAGTGCGCTCCGTGCGAGTCACGAGCGGCGCGCCCTGCAACTCGCCGTTGCTGAAGTACTCCGCAGTGAGACCGCGCTGTCCGTTGCTCGCGGCCGTGCTAAAGATGGTTGCTTCGGCCATCTCCGGAACAGTAGCAATGCCGCGCGTGTAATGCACTTGCACCGCGCTGCCGAGATAGTTACTTAATCCCTCCATGAAGCTGACCGCCACAAATGGTTCCACACGCGCACTGCCCCCGCCGACTGGCACTGCCGGATAGGCATCCGGCCCGATCACCAGGATCGATTTCGTCTTACCCTTGTCGAGCGGCAACAGGCTGCCTTCGTTTTTTAAGAGCACCAAACCTTCACGCGCGGCATTGAGCGCCGCCTGCCGGCCTTGCTGATTGAGCCGCGGGATGGACCAGTCTGTCTGATCCCGATCGAGCCAGCCAAAGCGTGCCGCCGTACTGAGGATGCGGCGCACTTTCTCGTCGATCGTCGCCAGGGATACCTTGCCCTGCTCAATCGCCGGCATTAGATTCTTTCGATTCATGAAAGCGCCCGAAGGCATTTCCACATCCTGGCCGGCGTTTGCTGCCTCGATGCCGTCATAGGTCGCAAACCAGTCGGACATCACCAGGCCGCTAAAGCCCCATTCCTTTCTCAGGACATCGGTGAGCAGGTACTTGTTCTGGGACATGTGTTGCCCGTTGGTCAGGTTGTACGAGTCCATGATGGCGCCGACGTGTGCTTCTTTCACCGCGGCCTCAAACACCGGCAGGTAGATCTCGCGCATCGCGCGTTCATCGATGATCGAATCCGAATTGTGACGATCGAACTCGGAGTTGTTTCCCATGAAGTGTTTGATGGTGGCGCTCACGCCCTGGCTCTGCACGCCATTGATGTAACCCACGGCCATCCGCGAGGCCAGGTACGGATCTTCGCCAAAGTACTCAAAGTTGCGGCCGTTCATTGGCGCGCGATAGATGTTTACTCCCGGACCCAAAAGAAAGTGCACGCCCTTGGCGCGGGCGTCACGGCCAATCTCTGTGCCCACGCGTTCGGCCAATGCCGGATTCCAGGTCGCGGTCAGCGCGATGCCGCCGGCCATGGCGGTGGCTGGTCCAAAATTGCGGACCCCGATCGGCCCGTCGGCCATCTTCAATCGCGGCAACTTGAGGCGCGGAACGTCACGAATGAAAAAGTCGTTTACGCCTCCGATCAGATCGATCTTTTCCTCGAGCGTCATCTGGCTGACCAGCGCGTCAACACGGTGATCCACTTCGGCCGATGACCGCAGGGAAGACGCCGCCGGCGATTGGGCAAACGCACCGACGCCGGCTGAGAGCAAAAAGATTTGTATGGCGATCGAACAAAGCTGTCGCATTGGTTTTGTCCCTTCTAATTCTTCCAGGTTGTAATGGAGTTGCCGCTCGCGCATGGTATGCCGCTCAAAGGTTTTGAGCAAGATGGGACTGGCGATCGAATGGCGGCCGCGAATCAGAAATTGAAACGCAAAGGACGCAAAGGAAATCCGCAAAGGATCGCAGAGTACAACCCCTTTGCGTTCATTGCGAACAACCTTTGCATCCTTTGCGTTAGAGTTATTCATTCGTGCTAATATGCGGACTCGCAATCTGACGAGTTTTTGTGTGGCGCGGACTGCAATTGCATCACCTGAAGCTGCGACGATCACCAAACTACACTTAAAGGCAAACGAACTATGAAGGCTGTCACCTACGGCTTCATCACAGCGTTGACGCTTGCGACGTGCTTTACCGTCGCGACGGTTTCGGCTCAGGCCCAGCAAACAGCGCTCGGAATCTTTGATAATCAATCGGATGTAGGCCAGGTGAAGAATCCCGGCACGGCGACCTACGATCGGGCTCGGCAGGAGTACACCATCAGTGGCTCGGGCACAAATATGTGGTTGGGTGCAGATGAGTTTCACCTGGTGTGGAAACGGATGCAGGGCAACTTCATCCTCAATGCGCGCGGACAACTTTGGGGCAAGGGTGTCGAGCCGCATCGCAAGATCGGCTGGATTGTGCGCTCGAGTCTCGATTCAGACTCGCCTCATGTTACCGCCGTGGTCCATGGTGACGGCCGCACCTCATTACAGTTCCGGCGGACCAAAGGCGCCGTGACTGAGGAGAAGATCTTCGGCATTACCGGCGCGGACGTGTTGCAGTTGGAGAGGAAGGGCGACACCTACACGGCGTCGATGGCCGGCTTTGGCGACCCGTTGGCGACGGAACAAATTTCGGGCTTGTCGCTCGGCGATGAAGTCTATGTGGGTTTGTTTGTCTGCGCGCACAACAAGGACGTGATCGAGAAGGCAGTCTTCAATAATGTGCGCATCACGGTACCGGCCCGCGATAACTTCGTTCCTTACCGAGAGTACATCAGTAGCGATCTGGAAATCCTCGACGTTGAGAGCGGCCTGCGCCGCACGATCTACCACGTGAGTGATTCTTTGCAGGCGCCTAATTGGACTCGCGACGGCAAGGCATTAATCTTCAATCGCAATGGCCGGCTTTATCGGTTCGACCTTGCCAGGGGCATACCGACAGAGCTGAATACTGATTTTGCGATCAACAACAATAATGATCACGTGTTGTCCTTTGACGGCAGGATGCTGGCGATTAGCAATCACGTCAAGGACGAGCAGAATCAATCCAATGTGTTCACGGTCCCCACAACGGGAGGCACGCCAAAGCGGATCACTTCAATCGGGCCGTCGTATCTACACGGCTGGTCACCAGACGGCAAGTTTCTGATTTACACGGGGGGGCGGAATGGCGAGTTTGACATCTACAAGATATCCATAGCCGGCGGCGCTGAAACCAACCTCACGAACTCCAAAGGACTCGATGATGGTCCAGAGTACACACCCGACGGAAGATACATTTATTTCAACTCGACACGCAGCGGTTTGATGCAACTATGGCGGATGAAGCCGGACGGGAGCGGGCAAGAGCAGGTAACCAATGACGAGTACAACAATTGGTTTCCGCATATCTCTCCGGACGGCAAATGGATCGTCTTCCTGTCGTTTTTGAAAGACGTCAAACCGGATGATCATCCATTCTACAAACACGTTTACCTTCGGCTGATGCCCGTCAGTGGAGGGCCTGCCAGGATCATCGCGTACGTCTATGGCGGTCAGGGAACGATCAATGTTCCTTCGTGGTCCCCGGATAGTAAGCGGGTGGCGTTTGTGAGTAACTCGGATGTGAAGTGATGAGCTCTTTGGTCGCGCTTTTGTGCGGTTCTACGGTCCGAGCGAACCGCAACGCGGTTCCGTCCCAAAGCTCAGGGTTGCCGCTTCGGCTACCTGGGTTGAGAAGATCAATTGATTCCAACCGCAACGCGGTTGCGACAGGCTTGGATTGTTTGGCAAACGACGTAACCGCGTTGCGGTTAGGTCCGCGGCTCTTTCGGCGGCTTCGTTTTTAGGCGTAAGTCTCGGTGGTCCGGAACCCGAGGCTCTTTGGCGCCAGCTTCTCATTCGAATCTGCGAGGTCTTTATGAAAATTAGGCGATGCGTCCTGATCATCTGCGCGACCTGGTTTTTGTTTGCGGCGTCTAACGTGAGCACCGCTCAAACTGCAAAGCCCGAAGGCGCGGCCAAGCCAACGATCGTCATCGTTCATGGCGCCTGGGGTGGAAGTTGGGCGTGGCGCAAAGTCGAGGGTCTGCTGCGCGATAAAGGTTTTGACGTCCATCGCGTGCAACTGACCGGTCTGGGAGAGCGAGTGCATCTGGCTCGACCCGATGTCAGCTTAAGCACGCACATCGACGATGTGGTCAACACGATCTTGTACGAGGATCTACACGACGTGATCCTGCTGGGCCACAGTTACGGAGGCATGGTGATTACCGGCGTCGCGGATCGCATACCAGATCGCATTCGGAGGCTGGTCTACGTGGATGCGTTTGTGCCCAGCGACGGCGAAAGCGTGGTGAGCATCGTCGGCACACGCGGAGACTGGCTAAAGCAGATGACCAAAGGCGACTACATCGTGCCTCCCTGGGTTAGACCAGAGCAACCGCCTCCGCACGATGTGCCACAGCCGTTGAAAACATTCACTGAGCCACTTGTCCTCAAGAACAAGGACGCGCTCAAATTGCCCGGCACCTACATCCTCACTGTCGATAAAGGCAAGGAAGCAAAAGATGACGACTTCTGGGTGCACTCACAACGCGCAAAGGAGCGTGGCTGGCCGGTGGAACAGTTAACGGCGGATCACAACGCGCAATGGTCCGCGCCGGAAGCATTAGTCGAAATACTGGCTCGCATCCGGTGAACGGGTTGTAACCTGCGAAGCAGGTGAAAGCATAAAGCCTGGGGTGAAGCGCAGCGGAACCCCAGGCTGGTGACTTCAAAGAGCCAGTAGCCCGCGAATGCGGGCGGCAGAGTTCGTCGTGCCGCCTTCTCAATAAGATGGCTTGTGACATTCCGTCTGTCGCGCGCTTTCGCGGGCTTGGGAAATTCTCGTGACTCATCCTGGGGCTTACGCCCCAGGCTTTATGCTGACGCCTGCTCCGCAGGCTGGTGCCTCAGTTGGCCAAACAGTGTGAAGGTGATTTAGCGATGGATCATCAGCGGACTGACTCGCGAAAGGAACCTTGAATGAAACGGTGCCGCTCATGCAATCGCACATACGATGATCAGTCAATGCAATTTTGCTTGGAAGATGGTACGGTTCTTTCAGTCTCATTCGATCCAGAAGCAACATTAGTTTCTACGACGCCTACTGAGCTGAAACCCTCGCCGCCTGTGCCGACACCGAACTTAGTTTGCGTGGGCTGTGGAATGGACACCCGCTCTATTCGATACGGCGGGAACTGCTGGAAGTGCCACGCGATCTTTTGCCATCAGTGTTGGTGGGGAAAGCATCGGTGGACGTGTCCAGAGTGTGGTGCAGGCCCAAAACCAAAGTAGACATTATTTCTACGAATAACCAAATTACGTTTGAGCAGAATTTGACTTTGACGTCCGAACAAATCGCTTGAAAAGAGGACCAGTGAACACAAACGACCCCCAGAGTTATTCTCGCTCCGCTAACGGCTTCGAGTTGTTTTTGATCAGCCTCGTCATCTTATTTCTGGAACTGGCCGGTATTCGTTGGTTTCCGGCGCATGTGCTCTACCTGACTTTTTTTACCAATGTCGTGCTGCTGGCCTGCTTTTTAGGAATGTCGGTAGGCTGTTTGGCCGCCGGCCACCGCCGCAACTATCTGCCCTGGACACCGCTCTTGCTCGTTCTGGCCCTCGCGGCCGCGCACTTTGTCGAGATCACCAGCGGCTCGTTCGTCAAGTGGGACGTCGGCCATCAGGCCAAGCCAGAGTTGATCTTCTTCGGCACTGAATATCACATAGCCGACCTGTCGCGTTATTCGATTCCCGTAGAAGTTTTGGCTGGTTTCTTTTTTGTCGTAATCGCCTTGGCGTTTATCGGTCTCGGACAGGAACTCGGTCGGGCGCTCAAGCGCTGGCCCAACCGCGTCCAGGCTTACACCATAAACATCAGCGGCAGCATCGTGGGGATTGTGTTGTTCGCCGCCTGTTCGTGGTTGGAGTTGTCGTCTTTCTGGTGGTTCTTACTGGTCGCCTTAGGTCTGGGTTATTTCTATTTCATCTCGCCTCGACATCGCCTGCCCAGACGGCTGCTCGGCGTGGCGCCGCTGACCGTCGTGCTGCTGCTGTTGGTCGTCGCCCTGGCAGCGTATGTACCGGTGCATAATGACTATCAGGGGCAGCGTTACGCGCAACAGTTTTGGTCGCCCTACTATCGGATTGATTTCAAAAAAGACGATCTATCTCTTTCGGTGAACCTGATCTATCACCAGCAGATGGTTTCACGGAAGGAAAAGTATCCGGCCTATGCGCTGCCGCATTTATTAAATCGAGACGCAGGCCGGCCGGCCTATGGTGATGTACTGATTATCGGCGCCGGCTCAGGTAATGATGTCAGTCGCGCCTTGCAGTGGGGCGCCAAACACGTCGACGCCGTGGAGATCGATCCGGCGATTAATCGCCTGGGGCGACAGTATCATCCGGATCAACCATATTCGGATCCGCGCGTCGAGATTCATCTGGATGATGGCCGCAACTTTCTCCGCTCGACTCCGCGGAAATACGATTTGATCATCTATGCGCTGGTCGACTCGCTGGTTTTGCACAGCGGCTACAGCAACATTCGCCTGGAAAGTTTTCTGTTCACGCGCCAGGCGTACGAAGACGTGCGCCGTCACTTGAAGCCAGACGGCAATTTCGTGATCTACAACTATTTTCGTCAGGGGTGGTTGGCGGCTCGTTTGCAAAAGGGTCTGGAAGAGGTATTCGGCGCCGGCAATTCGCTGGTGCTGACGCTTCCGTATCGAAAAGAGATCGAGCCGGATCAGGCGACGGGTGGAGATTTTACGGTCTTTTTTGCCGGCGACACCAGCGCCCTGCGCAGTGCCTTTGCCAGGAACTCTGATTACTTCTTGCGCGACGACCAGCCGCCCGAGCCAACATCTCCAAACGGATTCCAGCAATCCATCGCGACAACTCCGGCCGGATTTCAGACCGGCGACAACGCCGCGCCGGGTCAATCTCACTGGCAGCATTTTGGGTTGGCGACTGTGTTGCCGCCGGCCGAGGGACTGCGCACGGCGACCGACGATTGGCCGTTTCTGTATTTGCGTAAGCCGATGATTCCAACGCTCAGCCTGCGTGGCATGGTGATTATGGGAGGCTTGGGCTTGCTGCTGATTTTCCTGTTCCTGCCGCGACTGAGGAAAGGAACGATGGCGGGGACAGAGGTGAGCGATGAAGGCCGTGGCAATAGTTGGCCGCTGAGCCTGCAACTGTTTTTCCTGGGAGCGGGGTTCATGCTTGTCGAGACCAAAGCGGTGGTGACGATGGCCCTGCTGTTCGGGAGCACGTGGGTGGTTAACTCAGTCGTGTTCTTTGCCGTCCTGGTAATGATTTTGATTGCCAATCGCCTGACGCTTAAGTTTCAACCGGAACGGCTATGGCCATACTACGTGGGCCTGCTGGTAGCGCTGGTGCTGAACACCGCCGTGCCGTTGGATTTCTTTTTGGGAATGAACCGCAGCTTGCAAGTGATCGGATCGTGCCTGCTGGTGTTTGCACCCATTCTGTTTGCCGCGGTAATTTTTGCCGCGGCGTTCAAGCGGACAATAGCGCCTGATCGCGCGTTTGGCGTGAACATTGCGGGCGCCATGGTTGGCGGATTGGCTGAGTACAGTTCGATGCTGTTGGGCTTTCAGTACGTGGTGTTGGTAGCGATTCTGTTCTATGCAGTGTCTGCGATTGGGTTGAAGAAGTCGGATTGAGGTCAGCCTGATGTCCGACAAACTTCAGTTTGTCGTTAGGGTGGCTGGGCGTCGACCTGCCGATGCGCGGCTCGTCCCCATTCGGGCCGAAAGATTTAATCAGAGCGTCCTTCAGTTTGTCGAAGTGAGTAGCATAGACTTTAGTCTGTGATTGTCTATCAAGCGCTCACAGATTGAAAAGTTTGTCGCCAGGCCCGAAGGGCCGACAATTAATAGCCACGTCCGTAAGGGGGTGGGTGGAGTTGGCCATAGAGACTGAGAGCGCCGAAGGTGCGACAGGAATATGGAATTGTGCCTCTTACAATTAGTGTCGGGCCTTCGGACACTCAAATGCACTTCGATCCACGCCCTTACGGACGTGGCTATTGATTGTCGGCCCTTCGGGCCTTAGCAACTCGACGCCACTATCAACGACAAACTAAAGTTTGTTGGACCTTAATACTTTGTTCGAGTACCAGAGAGAAGCTATGCGTAAACTACTTCTATTCACGCTGCTCCTATGTGTCTCTCCTTTACTGGTGCAACCTGCCCATGCCGAGGTGCGCGTGCCTGCGATCATCGGCGACAACATGGTCTTGCAGCAGGGTCGCAAAGTTCGTCTTTGGGGCACCGCACAGCCCGGCGAAAGTGTGAAAGTTTCTTTTGCCGGACAAAGTGTGCACGCAACCGCCGACACTCAGGGCCATTGGCAAGTCTTCCTCTCTTCGCTCCAGGCTGGTGGTCCATCAGCACTGACAATCGCGGGCACTAACACCCTGACTTTCAAGAACGTGCTCGTCGGTGACGTGTGGATCTGCTCGGGTCAATCCAACATGGAGTTTCCATTAGTCAACGCCAACGGCGGCGCCGAAGCCGTGGCTCAGGCAAACTATCCCGAGATTCATCTCTTCACTGTGCAGAAGAAAACTGCGACCTCGCCGCTCGACGACATGCAGGGGCACTGGGTCGTGACGACGCCGGATCAGGTGGGCCAATTCTCCGCGGTCGGTTACTTCTTCGGACGTGAAATTTATCAGCGTCTGAAAATTCCGCTCGGCTTGATTCATACTTCCTGGGGCGGCACTCCGGCCGAAGCCTGGACCAGTCACGAGGCACTCCTGTCAGCGCCTGACCTCAAGCCGATTCTGGATCGGTATCAAAAGAGCCTGGAAGCGTTGCCGCAGCGCCAGCAGGAGTACGAGCGCGCCCTGGCCGAGTGGGAGCAAAAAAATATTTACTCGGATCCGGGTAACAAGGGAGAGGCTCTTGGCTATGCTGATCCTTCGTTCGGCACTGCCGATTGGAAGCAGATGAATTTGCCGCAGTTTATGGAAACGGCCGGATTGCGAATTGACGGTGCTGTCTGGTTTCGCAAAGAGATTGATCTCCCTGCAGACTGGGCGGGTAAGGAATTAGCATTGAATCTCACGCCGATCGACGACTTTGATGTTACTTACTTTAACGGTACGCGAGTCGGCTCGACCGGGATCGAGACGCCGAACAGTTACATGGTTCCGCGACACTACAAAGTGCCGGGCGCGCTGGTGCACGCGGGCCGAAACGTGATTGCGGTGCGTGTTTTTGACCGTGCGGGCGAAGGCGGTTTTGGCGGCTCAAGTCCGATGTCGTTGCTCCCGGTTGGGGCTAGTGATGCCGGAGCAATCTCGTTGGCCGGGTCGTGGAGTTACAAGATCGAGTTGGGGTTGGAGCCCAAAAATCCTGATTGGGGATCGCGTCCGGAACTACCTGGACCGGCAAACCAGAACAGTCCGAGTGTTCTCTACAATGCGATGATCGCGCCCCTGGTACCCTTTGCCATACGCGGCGCCATTTGGTATCAGGGCGAAAGCAACGCCGGCCGCGCTTACCAATACCGCCTCCTCTTTCCCACGATGATCCGCGATTGGCGAAGCCGCTGGAGCCAGGGTGATTTCCCTTTCTATTTTGTACAGCTCGCAAACTGGAAGCCGAGAAATGCCGAGCCGGTGGAAAGCGAGTGGGCCGAACTGCGCGAAGCGCAAACACTGACCTTGACACAGCCGCACACCGGGATGGCGGTGATCATCGACATCGGCGACACGAACGACATCCATCCGCGTAATAAGCTCGACGTCGGCAAGCGGCTCGCGAACTGGGCGCTGGCCGAAACCTATCATCAGAAACTCGAATTGTCTGGTCCACTCTATGATTCATTTGCGATCGAACATGAGATGGTTCGGCTCAAGTTTAAGCACCTGGGCGGCGGACTAAAGACCGCCGACGGTGGACCACCGAAAGGCTTTGCCATCGCCGGCGCCGATCACAAATTCGTGTGGGCCGAGGCTCGCATTGAAGGTGACACAATGGTGGTTTGGAGCAAAGATGTCGCGCATCCGGTGGCAGTGCGCTACGCTTGGGCCGATAATCCCCTGTGTAATCTCTTCAGCGCGGCGGGTTTGCCTGCGTCTCCGTTCCGCACTGATGACTGGCCCGGCATCACGAAAGATCGGAAGTAGGAATCAAACGCGAAGCGGTGCAGTAGCCCGACTGTTAAGGAGGGCTCGTACTGAGCACATCAGCCCTCCTTTATGTTGCCCCCAGGTCCGAAGTACCGGCAATCAATAGCCCCGTCCGTGAGGGCCGGGATCTGCACATCTCCATACTTTGAGGCCCGAAGGGCCGACACAAATAGTTGCGCACCTTCGGCGCTCAGGGAACTAAATAGCGCGTCTACCCCGCCCTCACGGACGGGGCTATTGATTGCCGGTCCTTCGGACCTGGGAACGAACCGTTGTGAATCACAGGCTGAAATACAACCTACGAAACAGCAGCTAGATTATCGCCGGCAAAAGACGCGAGGGCGAGCGAAGCAGGCGGAGCATCCAGCACGTGCCTGATCATGCGTAAGAGGCTGTCGGGAGTGAATGGCTTCTCAAGGAAATGTGTTCCCGGATCCAATACGCCATGGTTCACAATGGCGTCGTCCGTGTAGCCTGACATGTAAAGCACGGGAATCTCAGTCTGGCGTTCAGCCAGCGCCAGCGCCAATTCCGGACCGCTCATTCGCGGCATCACCACGTCAGTTAAGAGCGCGTGGATCGGCTCGTCATACTGTTCACAGATGCTCAGGGCTTCTGTTCCCAGCCCTGCCTCCAACACTTTGTACCCACTGGATTCGAGAATGTGGCGCGCCAGACCGCGAACAGTTTCTTCATCTTCCACGAGCAGGATGGTTTCCGATCCGCTTGGCTCGACGATGGGCAGGGAGATGCCGTCTGAAATCTCGCGTTCGGCCCGGTGCCACGGCAGGTAGACCTTGAAGGTTGAGCCCACGCCGACCTCGCTATCGACCCAGATGCTGCCACCACTTTGTTTGACTATTCCGTAGACAGTCGCCAGGCCAAGCCCGGTGCCCTTATCGACTTCCTTGGTGGTGAAGAACGGCTCAAAAATGTGTTTCTGCGTTTCGACATCGATTCCACAACCAGTGTCCGAGACCGAAAGCATTACATAAGCCCCGGCGCTGATTGAGGCGTACCGCGCGGCGAACTCTTCATCGATCTCGACGTTCGCCGTTTCGATGATTATTTTCCCGCCTTGTGGCATCGCATCGCGCGCGTTCACCACCAGGTTCATCAGCACCTGTTCAACCTGCCCCGGGTCCGCATTGATTTGTCCAATCTCGGGCCTGAGTAGAGTGATGAACTCCACGCTCTCGGGAATCAAGCGCCGAAGCAGCTTGCCCATATCGGTGACCAGCGAGTTGAGATCGAGGATCTTTGGTTGCAGGATTTGCTTGCGGCTGAAGGCCAGCAACTGACGCGTCAACGCCGCGGCGCGGTCACCAGCTTTTTTGATTTCCTTAACCGAACGGCGCATCGGATCATTCGCCGGCAGCGTCATCAGGGCAATTTCGGTGTAACCGTTAATGACCGTCAGCAGGTTGTTGAAATCGTGCGCGATGCCTCCGGCCAATTGTCCGACAGCCTCGAGCTTTTGCACCTGGCGCAGTTGCTCTTCACTCTGGCGCAGGGCTTCCTCGGCGCGCTTGCGCTCGGCCAAATCCGCGGCCATGGCGTGCTGCATTTCGACTACGCGCTCGCCGACTTGCAGTCGTGCTCGGAGTTCGTCGAAGTTTAAAGGCTTGGCGAGGTAGTCGTTGGCGCCTGCTTCGAGTCCGGCGACAATGTTCGCTCTGTCCCCTCGCGCGGTCAGCAGGATGAGGTAAACGGACTCGGTCGCCTTTGTCTGCCGCGCCCGACGGCAAACTTCCAGAACATCGATTTCGGGCATGACGCAATCGAGGATAGCCAACTGCGGCGCGTTCGCTGATTGCAGTACGCCCCAGGCTTCTCGGCCATCTTGTGTGACCACCACATCGTGACCCCATGCAGTCAATATGCCGGCGAGCAGGCGTCGGGCCATCGGATCGTTTTCAGCGATTAGAATCTTCATAGGGCGTATTCCCCGACAAATGCCGCCAGCGATGGCCGCAGTAGATTCAAGGCCTGTTCCAACTCTGCCAGTCCCTCCTCGGCCTTCGAAAGATCTCGATTGGCTCCCATTGTTTGCAGAGCCAGCGCGGCATTTACGGATCTGCCGCCGGAGAAATAGCCGAGCGCGCCCTTCAGACTGTGCGCGGCTCGTTCCAGTCTTTCGGCGCCGCCTTGATTGATCGCGTTTCGAATTTCAGCCACGGTCTTGGGACTGTCTTCAAAGAATATCTCGATCAACTCGCACGCCAGTTCGCCATCGTTGTCGGTGCGAGCGATGTAAACCGCGGCATCGAACTCAGCTTCGGTTGACGAAGTGTCGTGCGAGAGAACAACGGCCGGTTTCCAGGTAAGATTTTCAATGTTCTGAAAGAGTTCTTCGGTGCGAATCGGTTTCGAAATGTAAGCATCCATGCCGGCCGCGAGACAGCGTTCGCGATCGCTTTCATCGCGTAGGCAGTCATGGCAATGATTGGTGTACGCCGGCCACCGTTAGTGCAATCAGGGCCAGTCGCAAGACAAGCTTGGTGAAGATGCCGAACATGGGGTGCGTTTGCTCGAGCGCGCGTTGAGTGCTCGAGATTTTTCTCAGTTGAAGAGCGCGGACGTCGCTGGCCCGGCTGGTTTGAAGAGCCCGTCTGCTCTGTCTGGAGCGATACGAAGATGCCTTTGGGAGATCGGGGTCACAGTGATCGTGACAGTGAGTATTGATTGAGAGAATTCAAGTTGGACCAGCCCCTAAAAATCAGGATATTGCCAGCCGGTCCGCCGAATCTCCTAACAAACGCAGTGCCGCAGCGAATTCAAGGCAGTTTCGCAGGAGGAGGGCAAGCCGTGCTGGCGAAACTGAACGTCGCAAGGCAGAATGCCTCGGCGATTGTGGCGACACTCCACTTCGCGGCTGTGCCGCCGGATGTGCGGTGGCGGCTGCGCCCCACCGACAGCGGCCCTAATTGTTTTCAGGCTACGCCCTCTCAGTTTTGGGCGTAGCCCCGAACTCTATCGCTCAGGCCGGAGGCTGTCAAAACTCAATTGAGTGCTGCTGGTGGAGCTACGAATTTGAAACGCAAAGGCCGCAAACGTTCCTCGCAAAGAGCGCCAAGGGTTGTACTTTGTGCCCCCCCTTGCGGTTCTCCTTTGCGTTCTTGCGTTAAAGTTATTCATTCAGAAGCTGGACCGTGAGTTTTGACACAGCCTCTGACCGACGGGGCTATTAAGTTTCGGTCCTTCCTCGGAGCAATGCGAACCCGTACGAAATGATTGTGAGCCAAGCCGAGATCACCGAATTTCGAGATCAGGTCGAAGCCGAATGGCGCGACCACATCGCACCGTTTTGGCTGCGGTATTCACTTGACGAAAAGTACGGCGGCTTTCGCGGTTGGATTACCAACGACCTGAAAATTGATGAGCAGGCCGAGAAGGGAATCATCCTCAATTCCCGCATTCTCTGGACGTTTTCGCGCGCTCTTAAACTTTATCAAGTCGATGAGTTTCAGCGAGTCGCGAAACGCGCCCACGCCTATCTGGTCGAGCATTTTATCGACCCGCGTGCAGGCGGCGTCTACTGGACATTGGATTATTCCGGCAAGCCGGCAGATAAGAAAAAGCGCGTTTATGCGCAGGCCTTCGCTTTGTATGGCCTGACTGAGTTTTTCTCAGCCAGCGGTGAGCGCGCGGCACTGGACCAGGCGTTCGAGCTCTTCTATTTGATCGAAAGCTATTGTCGCGACCGCGAACACGATGGCTATTTCGAAACCTTCGAACGCGATTGGACGTTGGCCCAGGATCAGCGTTTGAGTGAAGTAGACCGGGACGAAAAGAAATCGATGAATGCGCATCTGCATATCCTCGAAGCCTACGCATCTCTGGCCGAGGTAACCGGCAATGCGCAGGTCCAGGAGCGGCTGCGAGCGGTAATCGAGATTTTCCTTTCGCGCATCATTCACCCCAACGGTACTCACCTGCAGATGTTTTTTGACGAGCAGTGGCAAAGTAAATCCGATCACATTTCTTTTGGCCACGACATCGAAGCCAGTTGGCTGTTGTGCGAGGCCGCCGCGGTTCTCAACGATCCCGATCTTTCCGCGAGGGTCAAGGCTGCCGCATTGAAAATCGCGGGCGCGGTTTATGAAACGGCGCTCGACCTTGACGGCAGTTTGCTTTACGAAGCCGACGCGAGCGGCATCATCGACGACGATAAGCACTGGTGGACACAGACCGAAGCCGTGGTCGGTTTTGTGAATGCATATCAGTTATCAGGCGACCAACGTTACTTGTTCGCGGCTCTGCGTGTTTGGCAATTCATCGATCGCTGCTTGGTCGACCGGCAACACGGCGAGTGGTTTTGGAAGACTTCCCGTACAGGCGTGCCCGCGCTCGAGCTGCCAAAGGTGAGCCAGTGGAAGGGTCCCTATCACAATGGACGCCTGTGCTTTGAGATCAGGAAGCGCTTGTCGACACCGCCTGTGGTAGCGGGTGAGCGATAATGAATGTCCGACAAACTTCAGTTTGTCGCTGATTCTCCCAACAGGCCTCGCTGACTGAACAACGACAAACTGAAGTTTGTCGGACATAAGCTATGCCGCACCTTCGGCGCTCAGCGCGACTAAGCGCGGCTTTTCCCCGCCCTCATGGACGGGGCTATTAACTGTCGGTCCTTCGGACCTGAAATGCGCGGTTTTTGTAACGCGGCAATTGTAAATGAGGTTGCGCTGAACGGACGACGAGATTTACTTCTTACTTCAACGCTCAGTCTTGTTGAACTCGCGTACGTAATCGGCAAGCAGGGAAATCTCGGTCCTGGTCAGCTTCTTACCGAATGCCGGCATGTCGCCGTCGCCCTTTGTGATTGTCTCGACCAGGTCATCCTTGACGTGGTCTTTCCACCACTTGCCGTCGGTAAAGTCCGGAACGCCCAGCATTTTTCCCAGAACGGTTTGCCCCCGCCCATCGGCGCCATGACATCGCGCGCATTTCCCGCTGAAGAGCGTTTTTGCACGGGCCAACTGTTCGGTGGAAAGACCTGATCGCTTCTCGTGACTCTCCTGAGACGCGACGCTGCCCGCACTCAAGAAAGAGCCAGCGCAAAGGATCAGAAGGGCGAGCAGGACGACATTTCTCATAACACTAGTGGCTGAATCTGCGCGGCGCTCAGTTGAATAGTCCTGGCGATTGAATAGTCCTGACGATGGTAATCCGCCGATCGCGCTAATTCAAAGTATCCAATGCGCCGTTTAGAATTCAAAGTATTCAATGAACCGTTTAGATAGGGCACTTGTGCCCCTCGCCGCGACGGCGGACAAGTCCGCTATCTAAACGAGGGAGATTGATAGGTTCTCGCCACGGATGAGTGCTAGCTCAAAACGCATGCGAACTCAAAACGCATCAGACATCGTGCGGATCTTCAGCCGATCGCGAAATTCCCGCGCCGTCATTGGCGAGGTCGTGCGGTATTCGAGTTCAACCCGCTTGCCTCGGACCACATCGAAGTAGTTGTCGGTAAAGAAGCCAATCTGATCGGGCTCCGATAAGTAAACTCCCTTCACAAAGCTGTCCGTCCCCACCGTTACTTTTAAGCCGCCGGGTATGCGCTGGGCTTCAACGTTAATTGTCGAGGGCAGAAATTCGAGGTTCTTGTACGGCTCGAAGAAGTGTTCATGACTTGACACTGTCTTGCCGTCGACCAGTAATTCCGCGAATACAAACACGCCCCGGCGGTCCCTTCCCTCAAGCAGAGAAGTGAGCGGAACGGCCAGATACGATTTGCTGCTGAGGCCGGTGACATCGACCGGCACCTGTTTGCTCCAAAGCATTTTACCGGTAAAGTCGAGCAGATTCACGTTCAGTTGGGCTGCTGTATTCTGCGGCCGATCAGAGACGACGTAGAAGTTGAGGTCGCCGTTCTCTTCATGAGGGCTGAGCAGTATCTCGCTGTAAAACCGCCGCGCGTAATACTGCAGCGCCTTCCATCTTCCGCTGTAATCGATACTGGACCACGACGCTACCGGCCAGCAATCGTCAATCTGCCAATAGAGCGATCCCATGTTGTGCGGCATGATGCGCCGCAGGTGCTCGGCGCCGATCCGGATGCCCTCAGCTTGCAAAACCTGACTGACGTAAAGAAAAGATTCGAAGTCCTTCGGCTCTCGATATTCGCGCAGCATGTATTCGCGAATCAACTGATTGCCGCGGGGGTGACGCTGGTGGGCCAGCATCACCGGCGACTTGATGTCGTGGTCCGCAGGCTGTGTGTAACTATTCACCGTCTCGATTTGCGGGAAAGATTGAAAGCCATACTCACTCATAAAGCGAGGGTGCTGTTTTTCATACTCAGCAAAAGGCGCAGACGCGTGCCACACCTGCCAGTAGTGCAGGTCGCCCATCTTTTGCGATTCCGGATCATCCTCAAGGTTTGAACTGGGAGAGCTGGGCCAGTAAGGCCGCGAGGGGTCCATTGCCGCGCACACTTCCGGCAGCACGCCGTGGAAAAGCTTCAGATAGTCGTCCCAGAGCGAGGCTGGTAGATGATCCTTCCAGCCCCAATGCTTCCAGGCGCTCTCGATCTCATTATTGCCGACCCAGATGACGATGCTCGGATGATTGCGCAGTCGTTTGACGTTATCGGTGGCTTCATTTCTGACGCTGTCCAGGAACGCCTGATCGCCCGGATACATGCTGCAAGCGAACATGAAATCCTGCCAAACCAGGATGCCCATTTCGTCGCACAGGTCATAAAAGTCGTCGCGCTCGTAGATGCCGCCGCCCCACACGCGCAACATGTTCATGTTGGTGTCGCGTACGGATTCCAGCAGTTGGCGGTACCTGGCGTTGCTGATGCGCGTCGGGAAACTGTCGGCCGGAATCCAGTTGCCGCCCTTGGCGAATACGGGCACGCCATTAATCACAAAAGTGAAGCTCTTACCCGATTCATCCGGTTGTTGTTTGAGCTCGAGCGAACGCAGGCCGGTCCGAGTGCTCAACTGATCGACCAATTGCCCATTGACCAGCAGCCGGGCTTTGAACTCATAGAGTGGATGGGCGCCGAGTCCGTTGGGCCACCAGAGGGCCGGGTGCGGAATAACAAAGTCGAGCGCGATGTGGTTGGCCCCGGCGCTTAACTTTACTTCGCGTTTTGCGGCAACACTCTTGTCGTTCAGATTATCCAGGACCACGACTGCGGTCGCGCTCACACTGGAAAACACTTCGACGTTCGCGGTTAAGTTAGCCGCGGCGGCAGTGACTTGCTTGGGCGCGATCTGCAAATTGTCGACGCGCGCGTTGTCCCACACTGCCAAAGAAACGGGCCGCCAGACACCGCTGGTGACAAAACGCGGGCCCCAGTCCCAGCCATACTGGTAAGGAGCTTTGCGCGTATGCGGACTGGTCTTTTCGCCCTGGTCGTTCGAGGCGGGGAGTTCGTACTTCATCTTCGCCATGACTGGAAGGATTTCGTTGATCGGCGAACGAAAGTGAATGCGCAAGATGTTGACGCCGGGCTTAAGCAGCCGTTTGCAGTCGACTCGCCAGGTGCGAAACATGTTGTCGGCATTGAGCAGCGGCGCCTCGTTGAGAAACACGTTTGCATAAGTGTCGAGACCCTCAAAGACCAGTTCGATTTGCTCGTGCTTGAGCAATTCCGATGTGAGGTTGATGCTGGTTTGATATTCCCAATCCTGCTTGCCGATCCATTGCTGCTTCTGCTCATTGTCCCGATAGAAAGGATCTTCGATCAGCTTGTTATTCAGCAGATCCGTATGAACACAACCCGGTACGGTTGCGGGATACCAGGTATCTTTTCCGATCTGGCGAAACTGCCAACCACTATTCAGCGACAGGGTGATCCGATGCATGCTGCTCTCTCGCCCCAGCCTGGTTTGGGATTGAACAATCCCGCTGGTTAAGGTTAGCAGGGCCAGCATGGGCCAGAGCAATTTTGCGATCTTCACTAGTTAGCTCCCTTTTCAGAATTGGAGTTGGCCTTTGCGTCTTTGCGGGGCGGTAGCCCGACTGTTAAGGAGGGCTCTGACTGTTTCACTTGAACCCTCCTTAACAGTCGGGCTACTGCACCGCTAAGACGCAAAGACGCAAGAGGTTGGTTTTGAAGCCCATGGAGATGCGCGGCTCGTTGGTTTTTGTTGCTACTGTTGTCGTGACTGATAACGAGCCGGCATGACCGTGAATGGCGCCTGCAATGAGCATCAGCCCCTTCGCGCGTGTGATGCCTTGGCCTTCAGGTTCATCACGCCTTTGAGCAGGGCGTTTTGTAGCTGTGCCTTGTCTTGCGGCGTCATCACACTGGGCGGGTTTGATATAGTCTCTGACACACTGTTAAGGGAATTGAGCCAAAAACGAAGAGTTACCTGATTAGCATTATCAATTTCGTAAGTCCATTCGCCTAACTTGTGATCGGCGAGGTAGTTTCCTATTGAATGGCCGGTAAACTGGATGGCTTCTTCTTCACCGATACAAGCCAGCAGTAGTTCAGTCAGCTCAGCGAACTGCACTTCTGAAACTGCATATTTGCCTTGTACCAGTTCGCCAAAATCTGACTGTTTGTATTCTTGCCGAAGAGAATCATCGAATTCTTGTTTAATGTTCTTCATAGATTTCTCTCTCGCCCTTTGTGGCTCTTCGCGCACTGATTATTCGAATCGACTCGTCTTGTTCAGTGTAGGAAACAACCAGTAATCTCCCTCTTGCTGAGAGTCCAAATGTGACGAACCTATACTCGCTAATCGAATGGTCGGGGTCTGGGCCTGTTCTCGAAAACTCATCTAACAGTGCTGTAGCAGCCTCAGCAAATGAAACCCCATGCTTTCGAAAGTTGAGCTTGGCCTTCCGAGGGTCCCATTCAAATCTCATCACACGGATTATAGACCTTGTGACGACATACCTGCCATCGGCCAGCTCTTTTGGATGGAATACTCAAATACGTCCGCTTAGTGGTAACCTCTCTGCGCTCTCTGGCTAATTCTAATCCTGGCCCGCAGTAATACGTGAAGCCCACGTCGGAGGTCCCAATGGTCGCGATGAAGAACCTTTCAAGCTCCTCTATTTTGCTGGTCTCAGTCATTCTCGCAATTGCTTTTCAAGCAGGTGCTAACCCGCGACCGCAAGGCACCACAAGTTTCAATCAAGACTGGCGGTTCAATCTGGGTGATGTGATTAATGGGCAGGCGCCGGATCTGGATGACTCCCGGTGGCGCACGCTGAATTTGCCGCACGATTGGAGCATTGAAGGCGAGTTTAGCGAAAAGAACCCGGCGGGTTTCGGCGGCGGCGCACTGCCGGGCGGCACGGGTTGGTATCGCAAGACGTTCACGTTGCCCTCGTCGGCAAACAGTAAGTTCGTCTTCATCGATTTTGACGGTGTCTATCGCAACAGCGAGGTCTGGATCAACGGCCATTATCTCGGCAAACGGCCCTACGGATACAGCTCGTTTCAATACAACCTCACTCCTTTTCTAAACGCTCAAGGGAAGAACGTAATTGCAGTCAAGGTTGATAACTCACAACAGCCCAACTCCCGCTGGTACTCCGGCTCTGGTATCTATCGCAATGTCTGGCTGACGACGACTGATCATCTCGGTGTCGACCATTGGGGTACGTACGTCACCACGCCGGAAGTCAGCGAGCAGTCGGCGAAGGTAGTAGTCAAAACCACTCTGCGGGAGGTCCTGCAAAGCAGCTCCACTCTGTCCACGGAGGTTAATCTGACCACCATTGTTTATGGCGCCAATGGGAAAGAAGTCGCGCGGGTCATCTCAAAAAATGTACAAGTCAATAATCACGCGCCAACTGAAGTCACCCAGGAGCTAATCGTCAAGAGTCCCAGCTTGTGGTCGATTGAGAGTCCGTCCCTTTACCGAGCTGTTTCAGAAGTGGAGGTTCGCGGCAAAGCCGTCGATCGCTACGAGACATCTTTCGGCATTCGCTACTTTTCTTTCGATCGCGAGAAAGGATTCTTCCTGAACGGCAAGCGGGTGAAGATCAACGGCGTCTGTGATCACCACGATCTCGGAGCCTTGGGCGCGGCCGTGAACACCCGCGCGCTCGAGCGCCAACTGGAAGTGCTGAAAGCGATGGGCGTCAACGGCATTCGCACTTCGCACAATCCGCCCGCGCCGGAACTGCTCGACCTGGCCGACAAGATGGGTTTCATCGTGATGGACGAAGCCTTTGACATGTGGAAGAAAGAAAAGACGAAGTTTGATTATCACCTCGACTGGGATCAGTGGCACAAGCGCGATTTGGAAGACATGGTGCTGCGTGATCGTAATCACCCGAGTGTTTTTATCTGGAGCATCGGCAACGAGATTTCCGAACAATGGGGCGGCAATCCAGAGGCGGGCATTATCGGCAAAGAGCTCGCAGGCATCGTGCGCAGTCTGGACAAGACGCGTCCAATAACTTCCGCCTGCAACTTTGTCGATCGGAAGAACACGCTGATCAGCGCCGGCGATCTCGACCTGGTGGGAACGAATTACGCGCACGATCGCATTCCGCAGTTTCCGACCCTCTTTCCCGGGCGGCCGTTAATCGGCACCGAAACGGTTTCGTCCCTCGCCAGTCGCGGGAGCTACGACATGCCTGCAGACGTTATTCGCCGCTGGCCGCATCGTTGGGACGAAGACTTCAAAGATGGTAACGCGGATTTCAGTGTGTCGGCCTATGATAATGCCAGCGCCCCGTGGGGGTCGACCCAGGAAGAGACCTGGAAGATCGTCAAGAAAAACGATTTCTTTTCCGGGCAGTTTATTTGGACCGGTTGGGATTACATCGGCGAGCCGACGCCGTACGGTTGGCCGGCGCGCAGCTCTTATTTCGGCATCATCGATCTCGCCGGCTTTCCCAAAGACACCTACTACATGTATCAGAGCGAGTGGACCAGTCGTCCGGTCCTGCACGTTTACCCGCACTGGAATTGGAAGCAGGGCGATACGGTCGACATCTGGGCATACTTCAACAGTGAAGAAGTTGAGTTGTTCCTGAATGGAAAATCGCTGGGAACGAAAAAGAAGGCGGGTGACGATCTGCACGTCGCCTGGAAAGTGCCTTTTGAACCGGGAACGTTAAGAGCCGTTTCGCGCAGCCATGGCAAAGTCGTGCTGACTGAGGAGGTCCGTACCGCTGGTCCAGCCGCCCGGATCGTACTGGTCCCGGACCGCAAAGTGATCAAAGCTGATGCCCGCGACCTGTCGTTCGTCACCGTGAAGATCGTCGACGCCAACGGTACGATTGTGCCAAATGCCGATAACCTGGTGAATTTTCAACTGAGCGGCGAGGGCTCGATTGCCGGAGTCGACAACGGCAATCAAATCAGTCACGAGTCGTTCAAAGCGAATCATCGAAAGGCTTTCAAAGGCCTGGCCCTTGCGATTATCCAAGCGAAGGAGAAGGGCGGCAGAATAACTTTGAAAGCTACGTCGGACGGATTGGCTCCGGCTTCGGTGGTCATTGAGGCGAAGTGAGGTTGTCAGAACCCGCTAGCGATAGGGGTGGGGTGCGGTAAATTTTCTAAAAGCTCCTTACTAACGCGCGGGCTTCTGCTTGGAATGGCGCCCCAAGCAGAAGCCCGACCGTGAGGGAGGGCTATTAGAAAGCAGCGACACAGAACTGCACCACTACTATAGTAGGCGGTTGATTGACCGGTGGCAGTAAGTGGACTGAGAATCTCTCGATGGCCTGCTTGAGCGTCTTCAATAGCCAGAGAACGATTCACGAAATAACACGAGACCGCGTTGACGTGACAAATGATGAACCCTACTGACCAGCGCTACCTCAAGCCATGGCTCAATGCATTGGGCCAGGCAAAACCGGCACGGTTGTGGCGGGACTTCGTTTCCTTGAATGATTTGCCACCGCTGGATTTCTCGAACGCGATATCCGCGGTTTACTCCGCAAACATCGAAGGCAACACAATTGACGCTAACAGTTATTCGCCGCGTCATACGGAACCAGATATACATTGTTAGCCTTTCAGGAGGAACGCGTGAAGACTATACCCGAATATCAAGAGGCAATCGAATCCATCGAAGGGCAGCAATTTGGCGACTGGAGCGGTGAATGTGACGAGATCAGTTTGAAAGCCTTACAAGCGGTCGATCAACTCTTTTCGCTACTTCTAAGTGCATCGGCACGCCATACAGAGAGCCCTTCATACTCGAATATAGCTTTTGGATTTGTACCCAAGAACGAGATTAATGCATACGCTTTTTCACAAGGACGCAAGGAACTCATCGGCTGTTACACGGGCCTCGTGTTTCGTCTGTACGATCTATTCCTCGGACTTCTCTCCGTTTCGAACTGCTTTCCCGAATTTGGAATTTCCTCAAAGGAAAGTACGTCACTTATCGAAGCAAAAGAATATCTCCTGAGAGAACATGATCCGACTGTCTTACGTTGGGGTCAGATTCGTCCGAATTGCGAGGAGAGACAAAGAATTGCTTTAGACTTAGGCAGAGCAGCTGTCATCTTCGTACTACTGCACGAGGTAGGTCACATAACTGGGGGCCATTTGGAACACCCCGCACTACATAAGTTAGGAGCTTCTCGTTTATTGCTAGAATATGATCGTACATATCTCACATCGGATCTTACTGACAGAGACCTTCGATTCATGGAGGTTCACGCGGATACATGGGTCGCGCGTGTCTGTCACGAGACTATTAGCGTCGCACCAGGAACATTCTTCCCCTACGCTTCTGGTGAAGCAGAATTGTTTTTGTGGCATGTTGCCGTCATCGCTCTTTTCCGTTTCCTGGATCTACACAGTAGTAATTGTAGTCTTGATGATATGGGATCTCACCCTTTAGCATCCCTTCGAGCAAATCCCGTATATCTTGGCCCTTTAGCATTTGACAAGTTAAAAGAGCATCGTGAAATTCAGCCAGAAGAGTATATGAGGACATATCACCAAGCGCAATTCAATGTTACTCAGGCATGGAATGTAGTTGCGTTGCCGAGCTTCAGTTTCGCTCTCGATGAAGACCTCGTAACGGATGCATCTGCCAAACTTGTTACTGAGTTTTGGGGATAGTTATTCTGAGTTTCTCAAACTGATGGAGAAGAGGAAGTCTAAACTTCGACTAAACAATCTGGGCTAACAAGCGCGTAGCACCGGAGCACGGCAATCGAGATTCGCAGGGTTCTTTCAATAGTATGTGCCGCGCCCGCTGACGTCTAGGCGCTAGGCCACCCGGAGAAATGTCATGAAACGCACCTGGACGATCATCGGCGTAAGCGATGTGCCGAGTAGCTTCAAATGGTACCAGTCACTCTTCGGCCAGCCCGAGACACGGCCGCACCATGACTACTTTGGTCAGCTCCTCGATGCGGATGGAACTGTCCTGCTCTGCCTCCACCAGTGGGGCGCGCACGAGCATCCGTCGTTGACGAGCCCGGACAACGCGACACCTGGCAACGGGCTCCTCTTGTTCTTCCGCGTCGACGATTTCGATATGGCACTGAAAAGGGCACGCGCGCTCGTCGCCCGGCTCGAAGAGGAGCCGCACACGAACCCGAACACTGGAACAGAGGAGTTCGCGCTCCGCGACAGGGACGGATACTACGTGATGATTAGTGCGTTCTCTTCGCTCGAGCTGAGCGGCAACGAGGCGCCGGCCTGACAATCGCATGCAGCCGACCGCAACACTGAAGATCCTCTGACGCCGGAGCCCTGGCCGCTCGCGGCGTGAATTCAGAAGGCTTCGTCAGTAATGGCGGAGTCTTTTTGCTGTTATGGAACATCCTCACCGTGCCGCACGTAAAGTCCACAGATCCGACTCATTAAATAGATCCTCACGCCAAACTACGCATGCGGGTAAGGCTTGAAGCAGCTTTGCACAAAAACTAAATTCTGTCGGCCCCGCCAGTATCAAAAGGCGGGGCCAAGCAGAAGCCCGACCGTTAGGGAGGGCTCACGATTGTCTGAAACATTGAAGGATCCAAAGCCCTTGCTGACGCGCGGGCTTCTGCTTGGTTGAGGTTTTTTTGACCGCAATGGGATTAAGGACACTTTTGTGCAAAGCCGCTCGAAGTTGAACCTTTTCTTGCGGCTTTCTGACCGCGTCCAGGAGAATATCAAATGAAAAATAGCGTTTTGTTAACCATCTCGTCTCTGCTCTTGCTCCTCTTTCTTACGTTTCACCTGGCGGACGACATCGTGCGCGGGTTTGAGCCGGGAGGGCTCTCAAACCTGGTGGTCGTGGTGCTGTTCTCCGCCGTCTGGCTGTGCGGAACGCTGGTGCTTGCCGAACGGCGATCGGGGTACATCATCATGTTCCTCCTGTCGCTCTTTTCGTTGGTCGTCCCGGTCGTCCACATGAAGGGAAAGGGTGTCGGCGTCACCAGCCGCATCGGCCACACCAGCGGACACTTCTTTTTCGTCTGGACGCTGATCGCGATCGGCGTGCTCGGGCTCTTCTCCGCCATCCTCGCGGCGCGCGGACTGTGGAGCCTGCCATGGCGACGCCAGCCCCGGTAGTCCAGCAACCCAAAACTGGAAAGGACCCGTCGCACAGCGGAGGTGACGGGCATGGATCGGGTTCTGCCGGGGACCGCCGGCGGCCAACTCTATTCAAGGCGAAGTGCGGACTAACGAATTAAGGATTGTTGTCGCGGCAAGAAATGAAATATGTCTGCGGAAAAATTAGAGGAAGGAGACAAACCGAACAGCGGGAGACGAATGCGACTCGCCTGCGAGCCGAGCAGAATTGCCTCATTTGCCATAGAATCCTGCTCTTAGTGATGCCTCTATCATTCCTTTCAGAACTTTAAGATCAATATCTGCCACCTTATTGATGTAGAGGCAACCCACACCGGTCTTATGCTTGCCCAGCTTTTTAAGAGCAACAGCATGCTTCTTAATATCTCCGGTAATGTACAACGATAAATTCGCTTTGCGAGGAGAGAAACCGATCCGCGGCCAATCTATTTCCCTGCCGGTGGCGAGGTTCTTCAGTCTTACATTACCAAAACCGATGATTGAGCTGCCCCACATTTTCGGCTCTTCTCCACTTGCTTTGTTCATCATTTCCACAATCACAAAGCTGTCTTTGCGCTTTTGTTCATCCTTAACTGTGTTGAGAAAATCCACAACGCTGGCAGCGGTTGGTTTTGTTTTTGTTTCAGCCATTTTGTGAGCTCTCACTCGCGAGTAACGCCTCAAGCCGGTCGAGGAGTTACTTTAAACTAATCTACTGACGATTACACTAACCGCATCAGACGCAGAAAGCTCGGTCGTATCTACTACCAGGCGCTCCGCGGGTATCCCCGGATCGACAAACGCACCAGCCTCCTTCAATTCGCGAAAGCGCGCTGCAGAACTCAGCTTGCCAAATCGTTGGCGAGAGGGATGCTCGATTCGCCTCTCAAGCTCTTCTGTCGAACACTTCAGCTCGACGAAGAGGACTTCCCCGCCGGACGATTCAACGACTTCTCGGGTTCGTTCGATAAAGCCGTCCCGAACCGTGCGATCCGGCGCTAAGGTAAAGATCAAACCGTTCAGATTAGCCATCACCGCACGAGAGAACACGTCAAGCCAGATCTTTTCTCGCAATTCAACGAACGGGAGGCTGCCGAACTCAAAAACTGATTCAACTAGATCGACCGCCAGGTGATTGTGAAAGATTCTGAAGCCGGTGAGTTTCGTTAGCTCACGCGCAACCGTCAGTTTCCCAACGCCGGGCAAGCCATAAAGGAAGATGAGTTTCACTATTAAATTCCAGGCAATTAAGCGAAGACGCCCAACATGCCTATCTATCAAGAGTGCTCAATAATACTCAGAAACGTGACGGTATGCATCACATGATGAACAAGGCCTCCATCCAGTGAGTGTCTTTGAGTGGTGCGAAAATTCGACATTGGCGAGGCAAATTCGGCCGCCGGCGCATCATGATCAGAAACGCAAAAGTAAGCGTCCCAACGTGCCCTCGTCTATCAAATTGCGCGAAGCGATCTGCCTGGGCACAGCATGGCTCGGGCATGCTATTGGAAGGAAGGGAGTACTTGTTGCGTCGTCGGTTGCCGAAAAGTAAACTAGCTGTCTCGCCAGCGTGGAAGGTTCGAAATGCCATTTTCGCAGATTGAATAAGGAGGATCTCGCAGTGACTCTTTTGCGATGCTCTTTCCATCACCCATGCGCGTAAGCTGCATGACGGTCATGGCGCTCATCTGACCAAGACTGTTTCTGCCCCGCGCGTCGGTCCGCACTATTCGCTTAGCGAGCTCGGGATGCAGCGCGCGCTCCATGTGTTCGGCGTTCCCTTCGTACCAGCCCTCAATATAATCGAGCGCCGTCTGTTTGATTGACTCGGCATCCGAGGTGGTTTGTGCATTCGCTTGCGCCGTGGATTGTGCACTGACCTGTGCCGAGATGAACAGGGTCGCTAAGACAATCATTATGAGTTTTCGCATCTTGTTTCCTTTCTTCGAGGCCGAGACATTGATAACACTTCCATGCCAACACGGGGCGTCAGAATACATTGTTTCGCCTTCTCAGCCAACGACCCTAAGAAGCGTTAGAGAAGACTCTTAATGAGTCAATTCAGTGTTGACAGGGAATCGTTGTCATGGAATACTTGCGGGCCTACCCGGCTTGAGTTTGAATTAATTAGATCAAAAGCACTGGCGAAGTGTAAGAGTATTGCCCAAGAAAATGTCAGTGAACTCTTTCCGCGAGAGAGGATTAAGAGTTAACGACAATCAGCGGGCATGCTGTCCTGGGACGGACAAATAAGGAAATACCAAAGGGCAATCACCGGGCCTCAAAGGGCGGTAGCCCGCATTCACGCACCTCAACATCGCAGTGCTCTCCAATGATTACAGATTGACGGATTGAGTTGTTCAGAGTGCAGTTGCTCTGTTCTTACAATAAGGTACGGATCGATCTATTCGTTCGAGCCGGAAGTTTAGCCGTACCCGCATGGTCCATTTGCCTCACACCATTTCCTTCAGCGCCTGGTGGTAATCAATTTTTCAAACGGCCCTGGGTCAGCGCAACCATACGTGTAATTTTCCCATGAGCAGCTTAGCAGTTGAGAGCCCGGATCATAGATTCGGAGTAAGTGCCCAGTCCGTCACGCTGGTGGACCTGCTTGAATGGAGAGCGCGCTTTCAGCCAGAGCGCGTGGCGTACACTTTTCTCGTTGACGGAGAGACGGAAAGGATTAGTCTCAGTTGGGGGGAACTCCACCGCAGAGCCCAGCTCATAGGGCAACGGCTGGCGTCGATTGGAGCCGCCGGCAAACCCGTCGTGCTCCTTTACCCTTCGGACCTCGAATACGTGGCCGCGTTCTTTGGCTGCCTCCATGCTGGCGCGGTTGCGGTTCCCGCTTACCCGCCTCGGCTGAATCGCACACTGCACCGTCTGCAAGCCATTGTGGCCGATTCACAGGCCACTTTGGCGCTGAGCGTTTCATCCATTCGCGACCGAATTGAGCCTCTCTGCAATCAGTTTCCAAACCTCAAACCTCTGCAATGGATGACGACGGACGATCTTGAAGAAGAGGTGCAAGACGAGTGGCGTAACCCCTCTCTGACTGGAGATACTCCAGCCTTTCTACAATATACGTCGGGTTCGACCAGTCAGCCGAAAGGCGTGATGGTCAGTCATGGAAACCTTCTGCATAACCAGCAGATGATTCAGCGGGCATTTGAGCAAACGGAATCATCAATCATCGTTGGCTGGCTGCCGCTTTATCACGACATGGGACTGATTGGGAACGTCCTGCAGACGCTCTTTGTGGGCGCGCGTTGTGTCCTCATGTCGCCCGCAGCTTTTCTGCAAAGTCCCTTTCGCTGGCTCCAGGCAATCTCTTGTTTTAGGGCGACGACCAGCGGCGGCCCGAATTTCGCTTACGACCTTTGTGTGCGGAAAGTGAGCGAAGAACAGCGGAGGCAACTAGACCTGAGCAGTTGGAAAGTCGCTTTCAACGGCGCCGAGCCGATTTGTCCAGCTACGCTCGAACGGTTCGCGGAAGCCTTCGCGTCCTGCGGCTTCAAACCCGAGTCCTTTCACCCTTGTTACGGATTGGCGGAAGCGACTCTCTTCGTGTCGGGAAAGACGTATCGTGAACACCCCAGGGTCGAATCCTTTGACCCCTTGGAGTTGGTCAAGAATCGCGCTGTAAGCTCTGGCGGCAAGGCGGTGGGGGACAGGTTGCTGGTTAGTTGCGGCGCTCCTTTTGGCGAGCAGAACCTGGTCATCGTCAACCCGGAGTCTCTTGCCGAGTGCTCTCCAGACGAGGTTGGCGAAGTCTGGGTTGCCGGCCAAAGCGTCGCCGCGGGGTATTGGAATCAGCCGGAAGCAACTGCGCAAAGCTTCCACGCACATATCAAGGGCGATGACGAGGAAACCTTTCTGCGCACCGGCGACTTGGGGTTTTTACACGACGGAGAACTCTACGTCACGGGCCGGCTCAAAGACCTGATTATCATTCGCGGATTGAATCATTACCCTCAGGACATCGAGCAAACTGCCGAACAGAGCCACCAGTCGCTTCGACCGGGATGCGGCGCGGCCTTCTCGCTGGAAGTCGAAGCCGAAGAGCGTCTGGTCATCGTGCAGGAGGTCCACCGCAACCGAGCGGCAACAGACAGAGAGATTATTGAAGCCATTCGGCAAAGGGTATCTGAGGAGCACGAGTTGCAGGTTTACGCGGTCTCGTTGATCCGGCAAGGCTCGATCGCCAAAACCTCCAGCGGCAAGGTTCAGCGAAATGCCTGCCGGCTCGCCTTCGTGAATAGCGAGCTCAATGTTGAAGCGGAGTGGCGCGAGGCTGCAAGAGAACCAAATGAAACGGGCCCGCTTGAGATGTCGAAAACGCCGGCGAGTCTCGAGTGGGTGGGGAGCCCGGAGCCGCACGAAGCCTGGCTGCAATCTACTCTCGCTGGCCTGCTGCATGTTGAGATTGCGCAAATTGACATAAGCCAGCCGATTACACGCTACGGTCTCGACTCACTAATGCTCGTCGAACTGTCGCACAGTATCGAAGAGCACTTTGGCGTCACAATACCTTTAGCGAGCCTTCTGGAAAGCATTAGCATCTCGGCGTTATGTGAACGGTTGCGTCGAGTTTCTTCCGAAAACAGAGATGCGCCCGACCTTGATTCGCCCAATGTTGATTCGCTCAACGTTGATTCAATAGCGAGCGATTCGGCCCCGATCGGTCAGCCTCTTTCCAGCAGCCAACAATCGCTCTGGTTTCTGCACCAGCTCACGCCTGAAGATCCGACTTATAATCTCGCCTTTGCTGCGCGCATTCGCGGCAGTCTGAATGTGAACAGCTTGCGAACTGCGTTTCAGACGCTGGTTGGTCGTCACGCTTCACTGCGCACCACTTTTGCCGATGGCGATGGCGAGCCGGTGCAGCAGGTTATCGAGCATTCGACCGTTTACTTTGAAGAGCATGACATATCGCAATGGGACCAGACTGTGTTGGATGAGCGGTTGGTCATCGAGGCGCAGCGTCCATTTGATTTGGAGCATGGCCCACTGCTGAAAGTTCACCTGTTTACGCGCACTGCGGGCGAGCGCGGGGACGACGCGGGCGCGACGCCTGCGGTCCCGGTTCTGCTGCTGACGGCGCACCACATCATCGTTGATCTCTGGTCGCTGACGGTTTTAATGCACGAGTTGGGCATTCTCTACGGCGCGCAGCAATCAGGAGTGCCCGCCGACTTGCCTCCACTCGCGCGGCAACAAGTGGACTACGTGCGCTGGCAGAACGATCTGTTGCGCAGCGAGCTGGGCGAGAGTCACCGTCGATACTGGCAAAAGCAGTTAGCAGGTCCGCTCCCGTTGCTGGCATTGCCCACGGACCGGCCCCGCCCGCCTCTGCAAACCTACCACGGCGCAGCTCATTCCTTTCGCCTCGACCAGAAGTTGACGCGACGTCTCAAAGCGTTGAGCAATGATCAGAATGCGACGCTCTACATGACTCTGCTCGCCGCCTTTCAGACGCTGCTTTATCGCTACACGGGTCAGCAGGAGATTCTGGTCGGGTCGCCCACCTCAGGCCGGAGCCGTGGTTGGTTAGCCGGACTGATCGGCTACCTCGTCAACCCCGTAGTGTTGCGTGCGGAGCTCTCGGGCGATCAGCCATTCGCGGACTTTCTACAACAGGTGAGGCGTACTGTGTTGGCGGCCTTCGAGCATCAGGACTATCCGTTTGTTTTGCAGGTCAAGGACCTTCAGCCGGAGCGTGATCCGAGTCGTTCGCCGCTGTTTCAGGTGATGTTCGCATTCCAGAAGTCGCACTTGCGAAACGATCAAGGCGTGGCTGCATTTGCGGTCGGCGATGAGGGCGCCCAAATCTCCCTCGGTGATGTCGTGCTGGAATCAGTTGCGCCGCCGCGACGCACGGCACAGTTCGACATGACACTGGTGATGGCGGAAATCGGAGATCAGTTGGGAGCCAGCCTCGAGTACAACACGGATCTCTTTGATGCGGCGACGATAGAACGGATGTCGGAGCAGTTCCAGCGTTTGCTGGAAAGCATTGTGACGAGACCGGAGACAGCGGTTTCGCGGCTGGCGATGTTGAGCGGAAAGGAGCGACAGCTTCTCGTCGAATGGAATGAAACGCGGCGCGAGTATCCCGGCGGAGAAGGAATGCACCGGCTGTTCGAGGCGCAGGTGGAGCGGACGCCGTCGTCCTCGGCGCTGGTGGCTGGGCCAGAGCGGCTCACGTATCAGGAACTCAACGAGCGAGCCAATCGGTTGGCGCATCAGTTGGCCGGCATAGGAGTTTGTGCTGAGCATAGAGTTGGGATCCTGCTGGAGCGTTCGACCGTGATGGTGGCGGCGCTGCTGGGTGTGCTCAAGGCGGGCGGCTGTTACGTACCGCTCGATCCTGAGTATCCGCAGGAGAGGCTGACATTCATGATGGAGGATGCCGGCCTCACGGTGCTGTTGACGACGCAACAGTTGGCCGAGTCGCTGAACCTGGCAGAGCGTGGCATGACGCTGATGTTCGTCGATGAGTCTTGCGACGAATGCAAGCCGGAGAGCGTGAACAACCCGGAAGTCGAGGTGAACGAGCACCAACTGGCCTATCTGATCTACACCTCGGGCTCGACCGGCAAACCCAAAGGTGTAGCTATCGAGCATGCGAGCGCGACGACTTTCATCCATTGGGCCAGCGAAATCTTCGATCAGCAAGCATTGCGGGGTGTGCTCTTCTCGACATCAATTTGTTTCGACCTTTCGATCTTTGAACTGTTCGTGACGCTCAGCAGTGGCGGCCAGATCATCCTTGCCGACAATGCCTTGCAGTTAGCGGAATTGGCGGCCGCCGCAGAGGTGACTCTGATCAACACAGTTCCATCGGCGATGGCGGAGTTAGTGCGGATGGGAGCGGTACCAGAGTCGGTACGAGTAGTAAACATGGCCGGTGAACCGTTCAGCAAAGAGTTAGTGACGGAAATCCATGCGACCACTCAGGTGGAGAGAGTCTACAACCTGTACGGGCCTTCGGAAGACACGACGTACTCGACCTTCACACTTGTAAGAAACGGTGAGAGCGTGACCATCGGGCGGCCCGTAGCGAACACGCGCGTCTACGTGTTGGACCAGCACTGTCAGTCCGTGCCCATTGGAGTCGTGGGAGAACTATACCTTGGCGGAGCGGGACTCGCGCGTGGCTACTGGCAACGGCCGGAGATGACGGCGGAAAAGTTCATCCCCGACATTTTCAGCCAGGAGGGAGGAGAGAGGCTGTACCGAACCGGAGACGAGGTGAGGTACTTGCCGAGTGGGGAGTTGGAGTTCCTGGGCCGCGCAGACCATCAGGTGAAGGTGCGGGGTTACCGGATCGAGTTGGGAGAAATCGAGAGTGTATTGCGCCGGCATGAGCAGGTGCGAGAAGCAATCGTGGTGGTGCGAGAGCAAGCGGGTCAAGGCAAGCGTCTAGTGGCCTACCTGGTGGCGGACAACGTGGTGAAGGTGAGCGAGCTGCGGAGTTGGCTAAGGGAGCGGCTGCCGGCATTCATGACGCCGGCGGCGTTTGTGCTGCTGGAAGAGTTGCCATTGACTCCGAACGGCAAGGTAGACCGCAAGACCCTGCCGGCGCCTGACTTCAACAGCGTAGAAGAAGAGTTATTGACCGCCCCGCGCACGCAGATCGAGGAAGTTTTGTTGGGCATTTGGGCGAGTGTGCTTGTGGTCGAGCGATTGGGCATTCACGACAATTTTTTCGAGCTCGGCGGTCATTCGCTAATGGCGACGAGATTGATCTCGCGAGTGCGCAACGAACTTAACGTCGAAGTGCCGCTCAGTAAATTGTTCGAGGCGCCGACGGTGGCACGTTTGGCCGAAAGCGTCGCCCAGGTGCTGACAGACGGGCAGGGGGTAAGGTACACACCCATT